>ENA-OQCX01000378-OQCX01000378.1-human-gut-metagenome-genome-assembly--contig:-NODE-378-length-23272-cov-1.866451_pt1 | contig 23272 bp, 24 predicted proteins | sample MGYA00242762_ERZ504587 | MGnify/ENA primary metagenome ERZ504587 (study PRJEB26092, sample SAMD00036337) | human gut metagenome | host: Homo sapiens | study: EMG produced TPA metagenomics assembly of... | reverse complement strand
CGCGCGCAGCGCATCGGGCGCCATATTGTCAAACCGTGCTGTTACCAGCTGGAGCTCTCCAACCGGTTGGGCCTGTGCAAAAAGCTCCTTCGCACGCCGCGCCGCTATGGTATCATTGAGCGCGCAACCTCCCGCTGGGCCTCTTTGAGCTCGGCGGAGAGCTGCTGCGCTCGCTCGGCCACCTGGGAAACGTTGTTGGCCTTCATCGCCTGTGCTGCGCTGTGCAGAAGCGCTTCATCCCGATACAGGCATTCAAGCACACCCGCTCCGGTCACGCCCTGAATCCGGCGTACACCCGCCGCAACAGAGGATTCCGCCACAATCTTGAATAGCCCTAACTGCGCTGTATTCTCCACATGCGTGCCGCCGCACAGCTCAGTGGAAAAATCCCCTGCCTGCACCACGCGGACGGTAGCTCCATACTTTTCGCCAAAAAGCGCCATCGCGCCCTGCTGTTTGGCCTCTTCCAGCGGCATCTCCCGCGTGGTGACCGGCAAAGCCGCAAGGATCGTTTGATTGACGAGCTCCTCCACCTGCCGGATCTCCTGCGGCGTCATCGCCTCGAAATGCGAGAAGTCAAACCGCACCTCTTTGCTGTTAACCATCGAGCCCGCCTGTTCCACATGGTTGCCAAGCGTTTTGCGCAGAGCCGCCTGCAAAAGATGGGCTGCCGTATGGTTGCGCATCGTGGCGCGACGGGTGTTTTCGTCCACGCGTGCCGTCACGCTGCCCAGGGAGGCAAGCGCGCCGGATTCCACCATGCCATGGTGCAAAAATACGCCGCCCGGCGTTTTCGTCGTATGGGTCACGCGGAAGGTAAACTCCCCGTTTTCGATCATGCCCGCATCGCCGGCCTGGCCGCCGCTCTCCGCATAAAACGGCGTGCGGTCAAGCACCAGCACGGCCTGCTCGCCGGCAGAAAGATATTCTGCTGGCGAGCCATCCTTCACAGCGGCGAGCAGCGAGCCTTCCGCACAGAGCGTTTCATAGCCCACAAACTGCGTGGCCGGCAAATCGCCATGCGCGCCGCCGGTAGCCTTCCAGGCATCCGCGCCCGCATCCTTGCGGGCTTCCCGCGCACGCTTACGCTGCTCGGCAATTAATTCATGAAAGCGCGCTTCATCTACATCCATGCCGCGCTCTGCAAGAATTTCCCGCGTTAGGTCCAGAGGGAAGCCATAGGTATCGGAGAGCTTAAAGCGTCCTCCCCGCTCATCGTGCTGCCCGTGCCGGAGGCAATCATCCGATCCAACAGAATGAGCCTGTGTCGATCGTTTTGCCAAAGCTTTCCTCTTCCTTGCGGATTACCTTTTTGATAAATGCACGCTTTTCCGCAAGCACCGGATAAGCGCTTTCATTCACTTCAATCACCGTTTCACACACATCCGCCAAAAACGGCTCCTTGATCCCCAGCAGCCTGCCGTGGCGCGCCGCGCGGCGCAGCAGCCTACGCAGCACATATCCGCGGCCTTCGTTGGAGGCATCACGCCATCGCCGATCAAAAAAGTGGTGGAGCGGATGTGATCGGTAATCACGCGCAGAGAAACATCGTTTTTCGCATCTTCCCCATATTTCACACCCGCAATGCGCATAATATGCCCCATAATGCGCTGCATTGTATCGATTTCAAAAATATTATCCACATTCTGCACCATACAGCGAGGCGTTCAATGCCCATGCCGGTATCAATATTGGGGTGCTCCAACCGCGTATAATTGCCGTTGCCGTCGTTTTCAAACTGCGTGAATACCAGGTTCCAGATTTCTACAAAGCGGTCGCATTCGCATCCTACGCCGCAATCCGGCGAACCGCAGCCGTAGCTCTCTCCCCGGTCGAAATGCAGCTCCGAGCAGGGGCCGCAAGGGCCGGAACCATGCTCCAGAAGTTATCCGCCTTGCCCATGCGCTTGACGTGAGACGGTTCAAGGCCAACCTCCTTCGTCCAGATCTCATAGGCCTCCTGATCCTCCTCATAAACAGTGACATAAATCCGATCGGCGGGCATGCCGACCACCTGCGTAAAAAATTCCCACGCCCAGGTGATGGCCTCCCGCTTAAAATAATCGCCGAAAGAGAAATTGCCTAGCATCTCAAAAAAGGTGCCGTGGCGAGAGGTTTTCCCCACATTTTCAATATCCGGCGTGCGCACACACTTCTGGCAGGTCGTCACGCGTTTGCTCGGCGGCGTTACCTCGCCGGTAAAAAACTTTTTCATCGGCGCCATGCCGGAGTTGATGAGCAGCAGGCTCTTATCCCCCTGCGGGACGAGCGAAAAGCTCGGCATGCGCAGGTGGCCCTTGCTCTCAAAAAAGCGTAGGTATTTTTCACGAAGATCGTTTAGCCCGGTCCATTCCATTTGCAGCACCTCAATCTTAAATTCTCTGAAAAATAAACAATAGTCGGTAGTTGTGTGTTCCCGGTAGGAGCGTGCATCTCTTTCATCTGTGGGGTTACAGAAGGTTTTGCTTTATTACTCTCTCCGCTTCGTAATAAAAAAACGCCTTTCGTACAAATTGGGACGGATCACTCCGCGGTACCACCCAAATTGTGCAAAAAGCACCTCTCCATTCCCTTAACGCGGGGTACGCGCTGCTCCTCGCAGCGGGCTCCGGGGCGGCACGCCGTGTATTCGCCGCAGAAAGCCTTGCAGCCTGAGGGCCTTCCTCTCTGATGGCGGGAAACCACACGGTTGATTCCCTTCAAAGCCTGTTGACTATTATTGTATCAATTATAGCGTGAATGAAAGGGATTGTCAATGCGAGACGGCCGCATTTGTGGAGGAAAGCACAGCCTAATAGCAGGCATTTCATCCGCTTTCGCAACACACATCTACAATAAAAGCAGGCTCCTTTTGCCCAATCCCAAACCCTATTATGAAGGCTGTAGAAAAAAGAATTTCCTCCAAGGGCGCATCATTGCACGGTTACCGGCTCAGTTCATATTGCCGCAGCCCCCATCCACGGCCGCTGTATCGAAGGCAATCCGCAGCAAAAGCGAGAGGATCGTGCCGGCCAGAGAGCATTGCTTGCAGACAGCTCAAGGAACAGCCCAGCGCACAGCCAAAAAAACGAAACCAACACGCCTGATAGGGCAGCCGCGGCTGTATGCCCGCACAGAAAAAGCGCCACGGCGACAATCCGAACCTGTCGCGGAAGCTGCTCTTTCCTCCCCAATGCATAAAGGCGAATCCCAATTGCAAATATAAGGAGAGGAAATAGGCAGATAGCGCCGCTGTCAAATCGGATATCAGCAGCGGAGCAATCCCCTCCGGCACAAACGCCTGCATCCATTCGATCAGGCTTCGCCCCAGCCTCTGCATGACGAAGAGGAGGATCTCACTCAAAATGCTGAAGCCGAGAATCCAGAGCAGGGGAAACAAGTGCTCCTGGTTCTCCCTCTTTTCCAACACGGTATCCTCTTCCATTTTTCTATTGAGAATAGAATTCATCCGTTTTCCACAGTTTTTATCATTCATTCGTTGCATTTCCCCTCTTTTCTTCACAATGTTTATATCGAGTTTAGCGGATTTTACGCTAAAAGTCAATAGCGGAAAATCCGCTATGTTATCCTTTATATGGGTGAAAAAACATGTTATATCAACGAATCCGCGAATTGCGCGAGGATCACGATCTGACACAGGTTCAGATGGGCAAAATTTTATCCTGTAGCCAGCGCGTTTACAGCAATTATGAACGCGGTGAATTGGATATCCCCACAGAAATCCTGATTAAATTGGCGGATTTTTACGAAGTTTCCGTCGATTACCTTTTGAACCGCACCGAGCAGATGCAGATGACAAAATAAAAATGGAACGACAACGCACTGCAAAGGGGCTGTGGCAAAATGCTTTGCCTTGCAAACCAGCAAGAAAAAGGCGTGGTTTCGGGCGGCTATACAGCCTCGCCAACGTATATCCGCCAGCAATTTCATCCCGAAATTTGCCTCCTTGAGGCAAAAACGGCTTTTAGAAAAGGGGCTGTGGCAAAATGCTTTGCATTTTGCCACAGCCCCTTTGTTAACGCTCCTGGGCTTTCATCTGGTTGATTCCCTGCGCAATCTCTTTGAATACCGGCGCGCGTCCGTTGCACCGGAGGAGCCATCCTCCTTGAGCACAACAATCGCATATTCTGGCTCCTCCGCGGGAAAATACCCCGCAAACCAGGTGTGCAGAATTTCCCGTTCCCCGTCATACCAACCGGTCTGCGCGGTTGCTGTTTTGCCCGCCGCTGTGCCTCCCTCTGGCTTTGCATGTCTCCCGCTCCCCTCTTCTACCGTTTGAATCAAAAATCGCTGGATTGTATGCGCCGTCGATACGCTCATCGCCTGTAGGGGCGGCTGAATTTCCGCCTCCTCCAGCAAATTTCCCTCATCATCAACCAGCCCTTCGATCAGCATGGCCTTTTGATATCCACCGTCATTGGCGATACAGGCATAGAGGGATGCTAGCTGCAAGGGGGTGGCCATCAGCGTCCCCTGGCCAAAGGCAAAGTTTGCCACTGCGGCTGGGGAATTGAGCTCCTCTGCTCGGGGGAGCGAACCCGCCGGCGCCGATAAATTGTCTGCCAACGCGGTGGCGGTGCCGAAGCCGAGCCGATCCGCCATCTCAACGATCTGCTCCGGCTCTAGCTTGGAGGCCAAATTGATAAAATATGGATTGCAGGAAACCTCCATCGCCTCTTCCATATCAATCGTGCCGTGCCCACCAACTCATGGCAGTGAAATACGGTTTTCCCCTGTTGTAATCGCGCCCGTGCAAGTGTAAGAAAGGCTTGAGGAAAGCCCCGCCTCCAGCGCTGCGGCTGCCACCACGGGCTTAAAAACGGAACCGACTGCATAGGCGTAAGCGCCCGGTTAATGAGGGGGGAATCCGCATCGTTGAGGCTTTCGGCAATATCATTTGGGTCAAACGCAGGGCAGCTTGCCATCGCGCGGATTTTTCCCGTTGCGGCTTCCAGCACCACGACGGCCCCGCGTTCAATAGAGGAATGTGAGAGGCTTTCTTCCGCCAGCGTCTGAATGCGCTTGTCGATCGTCAGCCGCACTCCTTTGGGAGAATCGTAGCCGCTGCGCTCAACCGCAGGCTGTTCCCCGCTGAGCAGCCTGCCCTGTGCATCGATCGAAAAACTCACGCGCAGATCGCTTTCAGGCATTTGGAGCCATTCGTCAAAGCTCTTTTCCAGCCCTGTTTCCCCTTTCTCCCCCGCTCCGTCCAGATGGCCGATCAGATGAACAGCAGGCTGCCGCTGCGTATAGCGCACTTTCGCCTCTACAACCGTAATATCCGAGCAGTCGATCGCGTCGGTATCCACATGGACCGATACCGGATAACCCTTGCTCATCTTCTCCCGGATGCCGGAGAGCTCTTCAGCATCTACATACGGTTCAATTGCGCTCAGCGCCTCAGGAGTTGGCTTCAAAAGCGCAACATATCGCTTCTCAGAATTCACCAGCGGCAGGCCGTTGCAGTCATAAAATGTGCCACGCGCAGAGCCGACTGTGATCGTGCGCGTATTGTTCCGCACGGCGGCCTGCGCATATTCACTTTGAGAGATGCTCAAAATTCTGACAAACAGCAATCCCAAAGAAAGCATCAGCGCAAAAAACATAGCGATAACGCGTTTCGCCATTTTGATCTCCGCCTTTTCAAATGGTATTGCCTGTAGTATATCCACTTTTTACGCAGGTCAAGCGGCGTTTGGCGGACAATCTTTCTGAAAGCACGCATATTTATGCTTCAACCTGCCTATAATTGGTAACAGAAAACAAAAGCAAAGGAGCTGGTTTTTTATGCCTCGTCCACGCAAAGCAATTGATTATGATGATGAAATCATGAAGGTAGAAGCTCAGCTGATCCGCTGCGATAAAACCAAAGCCGAGCTGCTTGAACGCCGTCAGGAGCTGCTGAATGCAAAACGGGAAACAGAGGTCGGCGCGCTGTATGACGCCTTGCAGCAAAAAGGAATTTCTGTGAAAGAAATTATAGAATTGATCCAGCAGACCTCTCAGCAGGAAGCCGGATAAGTTTTAAAAGCGCACGCCTTCAAACGATCTAGCGCGATAAAAAGGAGCCATCCATAATCGGCAGCAGGTTTCATCGTCCTCTCAGCGAGCTACGGTGGTAAACATCCTGCTTACACCACCTTTCCTTTCATAGACGTTCGGTAAAAAACACACTATTCCAAAAAAGGTAAAAGAATAGGGAAAAGTTCGATCGCTGTGGAGACTGTCGCGTAGAATAAAAAAATAGCCGGTAGCTGTTTGCCCTCATAAGCAGACGGTTAACGGCTATTTTTATTACGTCGTAGGGGCGAACTGCGTTCGCCCGCAATCCAGGGTTATCATGATGAACTCATATTTATTTACACAAGGAATAAAAGCGGGCGAACACAGTTCGCCCCTACAAGAGTTCCATCGATATTCTAGTCAATAGGATGCTGGCTTTCCTTAGCCGTTGATTTCTAACAGCTTTTGCTTTAGCTCGTTTTCGATACGGCCCATTTCCAGCTCCGCTTCGCGGCGTTTCTGGCGGCCTCCTGCTGAATACGGAGCACTTCATCCAGTGTGGAGATCAGGCTCTCATTGGTATGCTTGAGCGTTTCAATATCCACAATTCCGCGCTCTGATTCCTTCGCGGTTTCCACCGCGGCCATTTTCAGTGTGTTCGGCATTTTTACGCAGCAGCCCATTGGTCATATCCGTCACTTCGCGCTGCGCCTGCGCCGCCTGCTGGGAATGAGCAACGCCCAAAGCCAACACCATCTGGCTTTCCACAGCGGATCGTATTCACCAGCGTGGACTGAATTTTTTCCGACATCAGCGTATCGTTATTCTGCACCAGGCGGATCTGAGGCGCCATCTGGATGGAAATCATGCGCGTCAGCTCCAAATCGTGCAGCTTCTTTTCAAAGCGGCCGCACAGAGAGGAGAGATCGTTTGCCGCCTGCGCATCCTCTGGCAGGCCGGTCTGTTTCGCCTTTTCCACCAGAATGGGCAATTGCTCGGCGCGCGTCTGCGCAAGCTTCTTCTTGCCTGCCAAGATATACATGGAGAGTTCCTTAAAGTACACCTTGTTCAGCTCATACATTTTATCCAGCATTGCAATATCCTTTAAAAGCTGCATCTGATGGCCTTCCAGCGTGTGGCAGATCGCATCCACATTGGTTTCCGCCTTGGCATATTTGGCTTTCATGGAAGTAAGCTTATTCGAGCCGCGTTTGAAGAATCCCAAAAAGCCCTTTTCCTCTTCCTCTACATCAAAGCTTTTCAACTGCGTTACCACATTGGAAAGCATGCCTCCGATTTCGCCTAGATCCTTGGTGCGCACATTATTCAACGCTGATTCAGAAAAATCGGCCATCTTTTTTTGTGCGCCCGCGCCGTATTGCAGCACCATGCTGGAGTTGCTCAGCTCAATTTTCGAAGCAAAATCCTGCACCATCTTCTTTTCCGCATCTGTCAAAGAGCTTTCGTCAAACACTGCGTCTTCAGGCGAAGGCTCGTTTGCACGCACCGTTTGCAAAACGCCCTGTTCGCTTTCGAACGGCTCAAAGGTCAAAGTGGGAACCGCCGTTATTTCTTTCATTTCTTCGCTCATGGCAAAGATCCTCCTTCAATCAATCAGGTGTGTAGCACCAAAAATTCAAGGATAGTGCTTCGAGGCCGCCCGAGGAAACCTAATTTTGAAAATCATTCCCCGTCAGCCCCTCTTGGGCAAGCATAGCCTCCAACGCGGAAATATCAGTGGAAACATCCATTGCCGCATTCTCAAATAAGCTATCCAGCAGGTTTTCAACGCCAGATTGATGGTATCAAGCGTTTCACGGATTTCCGCTTTGGCGCTCATAATATTCTCACCCTGCACCGGCTGGCTGTCAAACTCCCGATAGGCATTGACCAGCTTTAAGGTGATTGGCAGATAATAGTTTAAAAACTTTCGGATTTCAGGCAGCTTCTCCGGGTGTTTTTCCACATGGTCAAAATTTTGAGGTGATCTCCTCTATCGGAACAGCTTCTGCGAGATCTCCTCGCCCGGAATTGCATCGTTTGCCTCTCGAATTTGGCGGATCACCCGGTCGCCATCCTCTAGCAGAGCTTCCAACTCCGCGGCCTTGGGGTCATTTTTGAGGCGCTGACGGCGGCGCTCGTCCTCCTCCTCCGGCGTTTTCTGCTTTCCTCCGCCTCCAGATAGCGGGCATAGGTTTCATGATCCAAAATCAGGCATGTTTCCTGTGCATCCAGGTGGGCCTGCGGGAAAAAGCCCAGCCCGATCATGCGTTTGATATCTTTCGCCACAAAGCGCTCTGATTGGCCACCGCCTGAGCAAGGTGTGCCAACGAGCAAAAGCTCATGCCCCGCAGCTCCTTGCGATAGGCTTCAAAGCGAAGCGCTCGCCTGCGCATACGCAGGCCGCTACCAAACAGAACGCCGCAGCCAGCAGCACCTACGCTCAAAAAGGCCACAGCCGCACTAAGGTTCAGCCCTTTGACGGCCAGCAGGATCGCGGAGACCACCAGTGCCGCCACAATCGGCACGCCGGGCACGGCGCCAAGCAAAGCCAAAAGCAACCCGGTGATTTTGCCGGGCGCAGAACGCTTCATCAGCTTGCCATCCACCCATTGAGGTTGATAGGGCGCCGGTTTCGGGGGTGTTTTGGGGCGCGCCGCCGTATTTTTAACGGTATCAACCGTTTCCAGCACGGTATCCTTGATCTCCTTCACTGTGCTATCCACCGTACGCCTGATCTCTACAAACGTTTTCGAGTTGTTGCTGACCGTTTGCTGCACCGACCGGCTGATCTCCCGCACCAGATCGGCAAGATTCATTTCATCCATTCTATTCCTCCACCCTATCGACACACCTCTCTACAGGCGCATCCAATCTGCGGCGTCTCCCGCTGAAAAAAGCCTCTAAATGAGAAATCCGCAAGGCCATTCCATGCAAAGCTCTCCACCATTTCCGGTACGCCACCCAGCGAGCAGTATGGTATTTATTATATCTCATTCCCTATAAAAGCACAAGATGATGCGTAAAACAAACATGATGACGGAAAGGCGAATTACATCCCGTTTTGCAGCATCTGCCTCCTAATCAAAGCATAAAAAATCCAGCTGCAATCTACCGCAGCTGGATTCATGTGCAACGCGCAACTTTCTACATATCCTTATTTCAGCCCTACCGCGTCATACATGCAGCAAGCCTCGGTTACAACCTCAATGCCTGTGCGGATCGCTTCAGGCTCCAGCAGCTCCCAACTATCGAGCCGCGTGTGGTAATAGCGCGGCGGCGTAGGGTCCATCGCGGCAAAGCCGGTGGCCTTCACACCGATCTGCGTAAACGCAGCGGCGTCGCACGCGCCGATGTAGATCGAAGCATAGGGAAGGTCGAGCCCGCAGTTGGAGGCAGCGTTTTTCACGAGCTCCTTTGCCTGCTTATCATGCTTTAAGGTGCCGCTCAGATCGCGGTCGTAAACGGCGAGATCCTTCAGATCGCGGAAGGTATCAAGGCCAAGCACAACGGTTTCCGTAGCGAGCAGCTCCTCCTTATGCCGCTTGGCATAGGCCTTCGCACCGCGCAGGCCCGCTTCCTCAGAGCCGGAGAGCAACACGACGACCTCCGTATTCTCAAAACGGATATTCGCTTCTGCCAGCGTTTTGAGCGTGCTCATGGCAACATAGCAGCCGGTGAGGTTATCGTTCGCACCAGGTACGCTTTTGAAAGGATTCTGAAAAAACAGAAAACCAATAAAGCACGGGAACAGGCAAAACAGAAGCACGCCAAAAATCTTGAAGAAGATATCCAGCCCGCCTGTTAGCGCCACTCCTGCCACATCGGCCACTAAAAACTTCACCAGGCTGGCAACACCGCAGATCACGAAGCCGACCACTGCGGGGATCAGCACCGCCTTCATGCCGTTGCCGCCCAATTTATAGTTGAGCGTCCACTCATATTGGGAGTCAGAATGGCCCACCAGGAAAATCCGGCGTTTCACCTTTCCTTTTGGCTTGCGCGTAGCGATCACATTGTGAGACGGGTGGCCGGGGAACAGCGGGTCGATAAACTGCTTATACATCACAAATTCCAACACCAGGGGAATTGCACCGATGATCACAAGAATCAGCGCGGCCAACGCGTGGTCGAACCAATAGAGGAACGATGCGATAATGCCCAGCGCAACCGTAAACGGAATAAATCCCATAAATGCTTGGCGGTGCACGGTAAATTCCTCGATCTGCACATCGTCCGCCCATTGCCCGAGCTCTTCGGCCATCATCTTCTGCGCTTTCAGCTCTTCCGGGCTGCCGGGCGCACGAGGGCCGACTGTCTCGATAATCTGTTTGATTTGGTCGCAGCAATACTGCACAGTCGCCTTCAGATCAAAGGCTTTGCCGTTTGCCGCCTGCTCTGCATACTTCAATTCTTCTCACTCTTTCTATACAAAAGTTTTTAGCTGACCCTACCCACACAAAAGCCCTCGTAAATGCTTCAAACGATCCTGTTTGAAGCTATTTTATCATATTTTATGCACTATGACAACCGAAAGCAAAAAGAAAGGCGGGCATCATATCGTTCTCTTTTTGCATATGGTGCAAAAGGGGTGAGGATGATGCCGGAATATATCCGTGTGACGGATTTAAGCAAGGTTTACCGCAAGCACGAGGCGGTAAAGCACATCAGCTTCCATGTTGGCAAAGGCAGATTTTCGCCTTTCTTGGGCCGAACGGGGCGGGCAAAAGCACCACGATTAACATTTTATCCACCCTACTGCTCAAGAGCAGCGGAAGTGTATGCATTGGCGGCATGGATCTCGACCGCCAACGCAAACAGGTCAAGCGAGAAATCGGCATCGTTTTTCAAGACGACGTGCTGGATGGGAGCCTGAGCGTATATCAAAACCTGCTGTATCGCGGCGGCCTTTATATCCCCAAGGAAAAGGAGTTGAAAAAACGCATTTCAGAGCTTTCCTCTCTATTGATGCTGGAGCAGATTCTCCCCCGGAAATACCGGGAGTGTTCCGGCGGCCAAAAGCGCCTCGCACAAATCGCGCGGGCGTTGCTGCCGGCACCCGGCCTGCTGATCTTGGATGAACCAACCACCGGCCTCGACCCCGTTACGCGCCAAAAGGTTTGGGCAGTGCTGCACGGCTGCGTAGTCAATTGCAGATGACGATTTTTTTCACCACTCATTATATGGAGGAGGCAGCCTTTTCCGACGCGATCTGCGTGCTGGACCACGGCCACATTTTGTTGTGTGATACGTTGGATAGAATTGAAACGGCGCAGCAGACCAGCGGAAGAGAGTTGGACTTAAACGCACTTTATCTTCGCCTGTTAGGAGAGAGCAGATGAATCAATTACTCTATTTCATTCGGCGCAACCTGCGCCTATTCTGCGGCAATCGGCTGAATATTTTGCTCTCCTTTGCCTCCGTGCTGATCGTTATTGGAATCTACATGCTATTTCTACGGGATTTTCTGCTGGATACGGTCACGCGCGCGGGGGTGGAAAGCACGTTCGTCAAAGAGTTCACTGACCGCTTTATGCTTGCCGGGCTGCTGATTGTTGTTAATACGACCACCTGCTTTGGGATTTTGCAATTGAGTGTTGCCGATACGGAAACCGGCATCCGGCGTGATTATCTGGTTGCCCCGGTTTCGCATTTTTCACTGACGATTGGCTATTGGGTGACGGCTGTGCTCATTTCGTTCTTTTTTACTATATGTACCGTATTGGGTGGGGAGTTATTTTTTCTTATGCGTTATCACCATGCGCTGCCAGGCACAAGCCTCTTCCAAACAGCCGGAACCGTTCTGTTTTCCTCTATGATAAATGCCGCCATCCTCCTATGCCTCTCCCGGAGGCTGAAAAGTACGGCTACATTTTCCACCCTGGCAAACCTCTATGGCACTCTAATCGGCTTTCTCGCCGGAGCTTATCTTCCCTATTCCTTTTATCCCAGCTGGCTGCGCGGCATGCTTTTTTACTTTCCGCCAACGCAGGCGGTCAGCGTGCTGCGGCAGCTCTATACCGAGCATTTAAGAATCCCGCTCGCGCAGCATCGCCCTGCGGAATTTCTGCCGGCGCTTTTGCAATCCTTTGGCATCGAGCTCCGGTACATGGCTCCTGTGTGGCCATGCAGCGCCAATATGGCTGATGGCGTTCCTCTTTTTGCTGCTCATGCTCTGCCTCTGGGCTGGCGGGCTCGAAAATAAACCGCTGCAAAAAATCCACCGGCAGCACACCGCTGCTAAGCCAATCAGACAAAATATAAAAGGCGCATTTCTCCAAGCCATTTTTCTAGTTCGCCGCGTAAAAAAAGCTCCGCCTGTGCGCGCTGCTCCGGACGGTAGCAATATTTTCCCGCCCCGCGCCCGGTCATCAGAGCGGCATCATAAAGCTGCGCTGCATTGGGAAAAGCTTCCTGATTGATCGCCCTATGAACATAACTATAGGTCATTAATATCACCTCAATCGCCGCCTGCCGTTTTACGGCGGGCGATAATTCATCCGCAAGGCGCTCCAGCAGCCGGCGATAGGCCTGCTGCCAATTTTCCACCAAAATGACGGGCGCGATTAGAAGCCCCGGCCGGTAGCCCGCCTCGCACAGGCGGTTGAGCGCGCGGATGCGATTTGGCAGCGGCGAGGTGCCGAGCTCCACCTTCCGGATCACTTCCTCCGGATTCACGCTCATGCGCACAATCGTCCGGCCGTTGTGCCGCAGCGGCAACAGAGGCTCCACCCGATCAAACTTGGTGGGAAACGTCAAAAAGCCCTTTGGGCTGTCCGCAAAGCGTTCAATCGTCCACGGCAGGTTTCCCGTAATTGTGTTCTCTAAAATCAAATCGCTGTTGCTGCCGATTTCAAAGGTTAGATCCCGGTCAGCGGACGCGGCCGTTTTCATCAGCTTTTCGAGCATCTGCTCCCGGTTGACAAACAGGCGCAGATAAGCGCATTTGTTATAGTGACAAACCAGATAGCAATAAAGGCACATCGCCGTGCAGCCGGATGACGTATATGGGACAAGGAAATCCGATCCCTTGCGATTCGGCACATAGCGGTGTGTTTTGCGCACGCCCAGGACGAGGTGACGCTTTAGCTGCGCAAATGCGCTGTTCGGCTGAGTGCGCAGGCTGTCGATTCGGTTATGGCTTTCAATCTCCGTCCAGGTAACGTCCGCGTACTTCTCCCGCAGCTGCCTACCCAGCGGATAATGAAGAACAGCAGGCTCATAAAAAACTTGATCTGGAAACATAAAATCCCCACTCTTTCAGAAATCTAGCCCTATAAATGCTAGTTTGCCCGAAAGAGGCGCTAATCATTGCCCGACGGGCAGATTGACCTTCTTTTCATCCCCCTGATCTCGCAGAAAAAAAGTTTTTTAAAAAATTGAGAAAAAAGGCTTGACATCTCCTTCAAAAAAATATATAATAACAGTAACGATTATCATTATTGAATGGATGGTTCCCATGGCACTTATAAAACGCAGCCGTCAGCGCGAGGCAATTCTCAGCGAACTATGCGGCCGGACCGACCACCCCACGGCGGAGGAGCTTTACCTCTCCTTAAAAGAGGAACTGCCAAACCTGAGCCTTGGCACGGTCTATCGTAACCTCTCCCTCCTAAGTGAGGAAGGAATCATTTTAAAGCTCTCCTGTGGAGGTGCGGATCACTTCGACGGCAACACGGCGCAGCACTACCACTTTTTATGCAATCGCTGCGGCCGCTTGTATGATCTGCCCATGCCGGTATTTAAAGAGCTGGACCGGGAGGCACAAAAGTATCTCCCCTGTTCGGCTGACTACCACCGACTGACGTTCTACGGTATCTGCCAGAATTGCATGGAGAAGCACTGATGAAATTCCGGTGGCCTGGAATGCCTGGATTTCATCAGCGGTTCCTGCGGAGCCTTCTACAATAAAGATAATCAAAAAATACTTAACATCATATGGAGGTCATGAATCATGAAGAAGTTTGTTTGCAGCGTTTGCGGTTATGTTTACGAGGGAGAAGAAGCGCCGGAGTTCTGCCCCGTCTGCAAGGCGCCCCGTGAAAAGTTCAATGAGGTCACAGGCGAAATGGCATGGGCTGACGAGCATCGGATCGGCGTTGCCAAGGGCGTAGAAGAGGATATCGTGGAAGATCTGCGTGCAAACTTTATGGGTGAGTGCACAGAGGTTGGCATGTATCTTGCCATGAGCCGCCAGGCAGACCGCGAGGGCTACCCCGAGGTTGGCGAAGCTTACAAGCGCATTGCTTATGAAGAGGCAGAGCACGCCGCGAAATTTGCCGAGCTGTTGGGTGAAGTTGTTGCCGCGGATACCAAGGAAAACCTGCGCGTTCGCGTTGAGGCGGAATATGGCGCAACGGAAGGCAAGCTCAAGCTCGCCAAGCGTGCCAAGGCGCTGAACTACGATGCAATCCATGATACTGTGCATGAGATGTGCAAGGATGAAGCTCGCCACGGCAAAGCCTTCAAGGGCTTGCTGGAGCGTTATTTCGGCTAAAATATAAATCAATAGAAGCCTGCATTCTCTATTTTTTCGAACAGCAAACCGCCGTGCCTGAAAGGTTACGGCCGGTTTTGTTGCCTTTGACTTTTCTATTTGCTATATGCTACTTTTTGAATGGGATGATTTGGTTGATTTTTTATCAGTTGAAAGGAGGAAAGTTATGGAGATTTGTCGAATATGCGGCACACCCTTACAGCCTGGAAAAATAGATAGCATTACAACCGAAACCGGCGAAAAATGCATTTGCATCGCTTGCGGCACACAGGTAAAAGCCCTAATCAAACAGGCTGAACCATCTGCCGCCGCGGCAAGGAGCTATTTTAAGCAACGCAGGCTGCGCACCATCGACCCGGAGGTTAAGGCTTATCTCGCCGCTCTCTGCGGTGAAAACGAAGCTGTCACCAGCTCCCCGCCCGCTTCAAAACCGCCTGACCCACAGACTAACCCGCAGAAAGACTACTGGGGCGCCGGTGCAAAGCGGCAAGCAAGCGAAAGCATTGGAGGCATCGATTCCTCCTTCTGGATTTCCTCCCTGAAAGTAGTCATGGCGGTGCTGTTCTTCGCCATCCTGCTCGGTGGGGGAATGATGGCATTCGCATCGGGCAACGCTTTTTTGGGGGTTCTCATTTTGATCTTCTCTTTGCTGTTGGCCGTTGCCAGCATCACAGGCGGCATGGTGTTGCTGCATATCGCAGAAGATGTTTCCGCCATCCGTTATTGGATCTTTCACAACCAAACCGGCCACTAATAAGCGCCGCCGCACGCCTCGTCAATTCATCGAGAAATTTTGTTTTTAAGAGGAAAGGACGCGACTGTTATGAGCAAAATTTTTGTTGGCCTGCTTTTGGTCTTTCTGGATATCAACTTCACCTTTAATACCACAACGATTGGCCTGCTGCCCGATTTTATCGGCTATTTCATCCTAATCGGCGGGCTGGCGGAGATGGCGGCAGTAAACAGTCATTTTGGCAAAGCAAGACCGTTTGCAATTGCTATGGCGATTTATACCCTGATTCTATATATTCTGGATCTGATTGGCCTATCTGCCGCCCTCGCTATGCCGCAACCATCCTGGGGCTTCTCTCCACCCTCATCTCCCTCTATATCTCCTACCATATTGTGCAGGGCGTGCTGGAGCTGGAGAGCGCGCAGGCCCGCAGCCTGAACGGCACGCCTTTGTTTACCACATGGAAAGTGATGGCCGTTGCGACATATTGGCATATCTGCTGCTCTTCATCCCGGGCTGAATGTGATCTGCATCATCGTACGCTTTGTTTTCGGCGTGGTCTTTCTGGTCCATCTAAACCGGACAAGAAAAGCCTATGAATGCCCCTCGGCCAATTTTTAAATCCCCATTCCTCTTAGCCTCTGCACTTGACACGTCTCTCCCCTTCCGATACACTGGAAGCAAACGCGGCGCAAAGCCGCGCGACGGAAAGGATGGGAAAAACATGAAAAAGTGGATTGCATTGATGATGGCCTGTTTGCTCTGCGGCGGCCTGTTCCTCACCGGCTGCGGAAAAAAAGAAAACCCGGATAGTTGGAAAAACGAAGCCTATGACCTCTCCCTGCCGACGCTTGGGCAGGATGGCTGGTATCTGGTGTTTGAGGATCAATTTGAAGGCGACGGACTCAACCAGAACATCCAATTTGGAGAACAATACAAGGGAAATCGAGAAATCTGGACGACCTCCCCGCATGCCATCCGCTGGGAAAGCGACGATAAAAGCCGCCCGGAACAGGGCTGTTGGTGGTGCCCGGAGATGGTTACAGTAAAAGACGGCAATGTGGAAATCCACTCCCGTTATGAGACGAACCACACCTGCGATGGAACCTGCCCGGCCAGCGGCCGCTTTACAGGCGGCATCGAAACCCGGCGCATTACGGGCGACAACAACAGCAACAAGGGCAGCAGCGATGAAATCCTCTTCGGGCAGGCGTTCGGCTATTTTGAGGCGCGCGTGAAATTCCCGGATACGGACGGCCTATGGTCCGCCTTCTGGCTGCAATCCTCCAATCAGCGCAAAGTGGCGAGCGAGGGCGTGGATGGCACGGAGATCGACATATTCGAAAGCGCGTTCCGCAGGAGCAAAACCAGCAAAATGGGCCACGCCCTGCTGTGGAACGGCTATGGAGCGTTTTCCAAGGTGGATGACAGCATCGTGGAGTTGGAGCAGGATCTCTACGACGGCTACCATACCTTCGCCTTGAAATGGACGCCGGAATATTACGTTTTTTACATCGACGGCAAGCCGACTTGGGCCTCCATGGGCGGCGGCGTTTCCAAGGTGCAGGAATTTTTGCGGCTGACCGTAGAAATTGATGCGGGCGACGCCTACGGCCCGCACGGGCAGAAGATCGGAAAATTTGATGAGGCGAGTGAGAGTATCTTCTATGTGGATTATGTAAAGGTCTGGCAAAATGAGAATTATACGCCGTATCAGATTGATGACGCAAAATTCCCGGGCGAGTTGGATTTAGCAAATTAAACGGATGGAATAAACTGCTGCAAAACATAATGCTCTGTGTTTTGCAGCAGTTTTTTACAAAGCGCTGCAAACATTACCCGAATTATTAAATACACATTGCTAAAAAGAATGGAAACGCCTCAGACGGCGGAAGCTGTCCGAGGCGTTATTTGCTCATGTTCTATTCATTTTACACCATCAGCTCGCACACCGCATTCGAGAACGCCACCGGGTCCTCCACCGGCATACCCTCGATCAGCTCCGCTTGCGTATAGAGCAGCTGTGCGTAGGTTTTCAGCTTCTCCTGATCCTCTGCATAGAGCTTTGACAGCTTCTCAAAGATCGGGTGGGAAGCGTTGACTTCCAGCACGCGCTCGGCCTTCACCTTTTGATCGTTTGGCATGGCGTTTAAAACCTTCTCCATCTCGATGGAGAGCATGCCCTCGTTAGAGAGACACACAGGATGGCTCTTGAGCCGCTTGGAAAGAACAACTGCTTTTACCTTGCCATCCAGCGCATCCTTCATGAAGGTGAGCAGGTCCTTATTCTCCTCCGTCTGCTTCTCAAACTCCTTCTTCTCCTCTTCGGTATCGAGGTCAAGATCGCTGGCGGAAACGGATTTAAACTCCTTCTCGCTATAATCATGCATCATTTGGAGAGCGAATTCGTCCACGTCGTCCGTCAGATACAAAATCTCATAGCCCTTGTCCTTGACAAGCTCAGTCTGCGGCAGCCGCTCGATCTGCTCGCGGCTCTCGCCGCCGGCATAGTAAATATATTTCTGGTCTTCCTTCATGCGGGAAACGTATTCCTCGAGCGTAACGAGCTTCTGCTCGCTGCTCGAATAGAACAGCAGCAGATCCTGAAGCAGCTCTTTATTCGCGCCGAAGCGTTATACACGCCGTTATTGATTGAGGCCAAAGTTCTTGAAGAACTCCTCATACTTTTCGCGGTCATTTTTGAGCATGGAGAGCAGCTCGGATTTGATCTTCTTCTCCAGCCGGGAGGCGATCACCTTGAGCTGGCGGTCATGCTGGAGCATTTCGCGGGAAATGTTCAGGGAGAGATCCTCCGAATCCACCAGGCCCTTGACAAAGCTGAAGTGATCGGGTAGCAGGTCCTTGCAGGAATCCATGATGAGCACGCCGCTGGCATAGAGCTTGAGGCCCTTTTCATAATCGCGCGTGTAGTAATTATAGGGCGCTTTCGCGGGGATGAAAAGCAGAGCGTGATAGTGGCCGCGCCTCCGTATAAGTATGGATCACCTTGAGCGGATCGCTGTAATCAAAGAATTTCTCTTTGTAGAAGCTGTTGTAATCCTCATCCGTCAGCTCATTTTTATTTTTGCGCCAAATCGGCACCATGCTGTTGAGGGTTTCCACCTCCGTGTAGGTCTCATATTCCGGGGCCTTCTCCTCGTCCGCTTCCTCCCCTTCCGGCTGCTCCTTCATGCGGCTCTTTTCGACCTCCATGCGGATCGGGTAGCGGATATAGTCGGAATACTTGCGCACCAGCTCCTGAACACGGTAGGATTCGAGGAATTCGCTGTATTTTTCATCCTCTGTATCCTCTTTGATGGTCAATACAATTTGCGTGCCGTTCGACGCCTTTTCGCAGGGCTCAACGGTATACCCCTCCGCGCCGTTGGATTCCCATACATACGCTTCGTCCGCACCATAGGCCCTGCTGTAAACCTTCACGTTGGCGGCCACCATGAAGCGGAATAAAAGCCCACGCCGAACTGGCCAATAATATCGATATCCTCTTTGGCCTCGTTCTCCTGCTTGAAAGCGAGCGAGCCGCTCTTTGCGATCACGCCGAGGTTGTTTTCCAGCTCCTCCTTCGTCATGCCGCAGCCATTGTCCGTAATGGTCAAGGTGCGGTTCTCCTTATCGATGGCAAGCTCGATGGAAAAATCATCGCGGTTGAGGCCCGTATTACCGTCGGACAGCGCATGGTAATAGAGCTTATCAATCGCATCGCTGGCGTTGGAGATCAGCTCGCGGAGAAAGATCTCCTTGTGCGTGTAAATGGAGTTGATCATCAGGTCGAGAAGGCGTTTGGATTCGGCTTTGAACTGCTTCATTTTCATGCTGACAGACACCCCTGTATCAAAATTTATATGTCCATAATTTTAGCACTCATTTCCTTTGAGTGCTAAATGATATGATACGGGGTAATTATGAATATATGATTGGGAATTTATGAACGAATTGAAAACGAAGCCAAATCATTTTTTAAATATCGCTTTGTATAGAATCCAAAACTGGTTGTTTCTATAAAAATATATTTCATTTATTGTAACAAATGAATATTTACAGGTAATTGGATTTTATATACAATAAAGCTACGATCGAAAGTTCTATGGTTCTATAAATTTGTGAAACCGTCTGATTGTATGTAACGCAGAGGCAGATTACGGTTATTTTATCTGATAAGAGGGGTTTATATGCGACAATTACTGCACCATTCTGCGATGCTGCTTCTTTTTTTCTGCATCATTTCATTTTGTTGTATGCTATCGAGCGCGGCAATCACCCCTATCCTCACAAAACAATACCCATATGCTTCTGCCATGTCAAAACACACAATACAATTCGAGACGATAGCAGCCAACGGGCACAGTGCTTTTACAAACCGCCATTTGTTACAATTTATTCTAGAAAATACGGAAATTACCTTGTTGCGGGAAGTCCCGCTCTCCCAGGGAACTGAATTTTTTTCTTTAAAAAATCCATCTGATTTCTATGAGCTTAAGAACGGTCTCGATTTTACCAACAACGATATGCTGAAGGGTGCAAACAAAATTGTTCTCTCGAAAACGCTGCTAGACCGTCAGTCGATCCATACGAATTGGTATTCTCATGAGGGAATGATCTATGAAATCATCGGAGTTTATCAATCTGGAGTTAGCCGTTACTACGTTCCTCTTATCAGTGTGTTAAAAAATGCGCCTGATCTGCCGGCTACAGGAACTTTTTATTTGGACGGCGCAGATAACACAACGGCAATCTTTGAAAAATTAAAAGCATATATTGCATCGATCGACGCAACCACGTCCGTCTCCTCCAGGCAGGCGCTGTCAGGTGTGTTGCCTTCCTCTGATTTAAAAGCGCTTTTCTTGCTGGTAAGTGGCGTTTCCGTTTTGCTGCTTCTAAATATGCATTATGTGTTGGCATATTGGCTAGAAGGTAGAAAAACAGAAATTTTTATTCGCTGGCTGACCGGAGCCACCAACAAAAAACTCCTGTTCTATCTGACATCCCGCTACCTACTGCTTGCATGGATCGGAGCCGCTGCCGGAATTTTATGCGCATCTCTTTGTTTAAAATATAGGCTTTTTCTCCTGGAACCGCCTGCTTGGGAGCAATGTATAATAATGACTGGAACCGGGTTGGGAATCACGCTTTTGATTGGCGTTCTACTCTGTATTCTGACTGTAAGACAAACGATCAAACACTCTAATCATGTGGAAAAAGTACAATGATGCTACAACAGATCAAATATGCTATTGAGGATATCCGAGAACGAAAGCTTTTTTTTGCCTCCTATTTTTTACAAATACTCATCGGCCTTTTGGCAGTCAGTTTTCTCTTCTCTTCCGGCATACAGCTTTTTTCATTTCGGCAAAAGTTGCTTCATTTCCAAAATTTGGATGAAATTTACTTTATGAAGGATGTAACAAACGAGGATTATCTAAACAACTCTCTTTTCCAGTCTCCGACGGTCAGGCAAGATCTATTTCGGTTTTACCACTTTTTAAAAACGTCTAAGGGCTTTACTTCCTACAGCTTTTATGCAGAAGAAGGAATTGTTGTGCCATTGACACAATCTAAAAAAGGTGAAAAAAAGCCGCATCCGATTTTATACATAGATTCCGCTTTTCAGAATATTTTTTCACTGAAATGTACAGAGGGAACTCTTTTTCTGCCAACAGACTTTGAAAAAAAAGCAAGCCTGTCTCCCGTTTTATTGGGCGCAAATTATCGCGGGCAGTTTCATAAAGGAGATATCATTGAGCATCAATATGAAGTCAGGGGATTTCTAGAAAGTCAATCATTTTATCTGGACCCCAAAAAAACAAACGAAATATTATAATTTGGACGACGCCGTTATATTTCCATTGATCTTAAATGAAGCCTCTGAGCTGGGCGCGTTAGATATGGCGATCAACAATACTTGCATCCTCACGAAGAATCCGGCTTCTCTTGTAGAGATCCAGCAGAAGTCAGCCTCCATGGCACTTTTTACCTATGAATTTATCAGCATGGAACAGCAGCTCCATGCAATCATCCAGTCTGAACTGCGCACGATACAATTGCTTTTGCTGCCCATGAGCTCGTGCTGGCCTTATGCACAATCTGCATGATTTCCTCCCTGTTCATCTTCGTACAGAAACGTCAACGCGAATTTGCCGTCCATCTCCTATGTGGGTGCAATATGTTTTTATTGGTATTCCGTTTATGCTTGCAAGTTTGGCTCGTCGTGTGCATAGCAGCGCTTCTGACCGGGTTCTTGTTTCACGAGCTTTCTGTCACGCTGTTTATTCTTTCGTTCAGCGTTCTGATTTGCCTGCTCACGACCCTTCCGCCATCTATAAAACTCCTGCATACCGATATTGCCCAAATTTTGAAACGGAGTGAATGACACAATGATCGAATTGATCGACGGAGTCAAAATATATGGAAAAGGCTCCTCGCGTGTTTTTGCCCTGAATGGCTTTCCCTGCAAATCCAAAAGGGAGAGCTGGTCGCCTGATGGGGCCTTCCGGCTCCGGAAAATCTACGCTGCTCAATATCATCGGATGCATTGACCAACTGACAAGCGGTAGCTATCTTCTGGACGGAACGGATATCCAAAATTTTAGCCATATGCGTTTGGCGCAGCTCCGGAATAAACGCTTTGGGTTTGTATTGCAGGATTTCGGCCTCATTGATCATTGGACCGTTTCTAAAAATGTAGAAATCCCGCTTTCCTATGCCAAGCCCTCTGACAAAAAGCCAAAGGAACGCATTGAACAGGTTTTGAATCAACTTCAAATAGCAGATAAAAAATCCGAATTGGCTTATCGCTATCCGGAGGGCAAAAGCAACGGGTTGCGATTGCACGGGCAATTGTCAATGATCCGCAGATTATTCTGGCTGATGAGCCGACTGGCGCACTGGATCAAAAAACTGGTAGAGAAGTGTTAAACATCCTGCAAAAAATTCACCAGGCGGGTAAAACGGTTATAATTGTCACGCACGACCCTACTGTGGCAGGCGCCTGCAATCGCGTGATTCAAATTGTTGACGGTAAAATGAAGCAGGAACAGTGATTTGCTTTGCCAAAGTATTTTAGCAAGAAACGTTGTCCACAACATTTCAATTTATAGAAGGAAAGGAGAAAACATACTGACTGAAAAAACAAAAAATGTCTTTTGACTATAGCAGCTTTCATTCTGGTTTTCGCTTGTGTCTTTGCTACTGCGTCGGCAATTGGCCCCCTTTTTGCCTCTACAAATTCCGGTGTCTTTAGTAACTCGGTAGAGGCTTGGTGCCAAGTTGGTTTTGTTGCAACGGGAGACTACGGAACCGTGAAGGGCAAGAAGCTAAGCAACTGTTATGTACGCCTTCAGGAAGGGGATTACGACTCCGGCAGACAGTATGGTTCACAGTGGGCGGATGCAACAGACTATAAAAGGGCCTATATTTCAAAATGGAATAACCCTCTCCATACCTGCTATGGAAACTGGGGATGGGTATATCAATAATCACCGATCTATCGCTTTTGGTTCTCACAAAAAATGGGGCATACAATTTTCTGACTTGAAACCATAAAATCAATAAGATTCGCAATTGTTTTTATAGTGGACACGTTTCACCTTGTCGAGGATGGATTACGTTACTTCCTCTGACAATAACGCCTCAATGGATGGTAAATCCATTGAGGGCGTTTGTATTACATCTTTGATCGATCCGTCTGCACAGTAAAAACACCAGATACCCCAGCGCCGCGCCCAGCGTATTGAGCCACAAATCGTCAATATCCGTCCCCCGGTCCAGCGGCAGCTGGCAGAGTTCAATCGTCAGCGAAGTGAAAAAACCCGCGCCTGCCGATTTGAGGAAAGAGGGCCGCTCCCACAGCAGCGCCGTAAAAAATCCAATCGGCAGAAACATGCCGATATTGCCAAGGAAATTGATGATAAAATAGCCCGTGCCAGAGGCGAGGCTGTCGGCAAAAATCCGGAAAGGAATCAGATTGATCCGTAAACCTGTCTGCCCCCTCCATAATGCGAGGCCGCCCACGCCAAACTCCAG
>ENA-OQCX01000377-OQCX01000377.1-human-gut-metagenome-genome-assembly--contig:-NODE-377-length-23345-cov-2.530666_pt1 | contig 23345 bp, 21 predicted proteins | sample MGYA00242762_ERZ504587 | MGnify/ENA primary metagenome ERZ504587 (study PRJEB26092, sample SAMD00036337) | human gut metagenome | host: Homo sapiens | study: EMG produced TPA metagenomics assembly of... | reverse complement strand
AGCAAAACCAGGTGCATCGACAGTTGGCAGAGCAACAGCAGTGCAGGCAAAGCCGGTCAACAAAGTATCCACACCGTGTGTAGGATGGCTGATCGCGCTGGGCGGCGAGCACATCGGAACCGATTTCCGCCTGAAAACAGGCAAAAACTTTATCGGCAGAAGCGCACAGATGGACATTGCACTGACCGATGACAAGAGCGTTTCCAGAGAACGTCACGCAATCGTAGTATACGATCCGAAATCAAATATGTATCTGGTACAGCCGGGCGAATCCAGCAGCCTTGCATACCATAATAATAATTTACTTCTGACACCGGAGAAACTGGAAGCTTACGACATGGTTACTGTAGGAGATGTCAATCTTCTGTTTATTCCTCTGTGCGGCGAGAAATTCAGCTGGGGAAATTTACTGGAAGAAATGAGAAAGAAACAGCAGTAAGTAAAAACAGATAAGAGGAAAAACTATGGAACGTTTCGCAAAAAAATTCCGGGTAATGGGAAGTATCGCCATCCTTCTGGAACTGGCAGCTGCATTTCTGCCATTTATAAAGCGGGTACAGGAAAATTATCCGGATGTCACATGGAATCAGTTGAATTACATACAGGTGCATTTACCGCACTCACAAAAGGGACGGAACAGAAACTGCCGGAGGTGCTCACCTCCGGTCAGGCAGTCTGGGTACTGATTTTTATGCTTCTGCCATTGCTGGTTGCAGTGACTGCAGGTGTGTGGGGCATGGTAGGCGATCATACACAGAAAGTCAGCCTGATCCTGATCTTTGCGGTATTTGTCCTGGATATCGTGCTGCTGGCAATGGGCGGACAGCTCAAAGCAGAACCGGGAGAGGGACAGACTTATCTGCAGGCAGCAGGAGGCATCGTTTCGCTTGTGATCTCCGGAGCGGCATCGCTGATCTCGATCGCGGCATGGATCGCAACACCGAAAACCATGAAGGAACAGGCAGCCGCAATTCCGGAAGTGCATGAGATCAGACAGCAGCAGATCGAAGCAAAATATAACGTGATGCTGGATCAGCAGGGATCACAGCCATCTGCACAGCAGCAGATGCCGGAGCACGGCGTTCTGGTGGGACTCAAAGGCATGTATGAAGGCGCGCAGATTCCGATGGCAGATCAGGAAGAGATCCTGCTGGAGGCAGAAAGGAAACCATCTGATCTTCACGGGACAGAAAAGCGTCAGCCGCCGCCACTGCAGACTGAAATGGGTGACAGCAAAACAGAAATATATCATCCATGATTACTCCAGCAGCGGAACTTACCTGAACGGTTCAGAAGACTGTCTGCCGCAGAATCTGGATATGGAGCTGCCGTGCGGCACACAGATCGCACTCGGCAGCAACGATAATATTTTCTTATTGAAATAAAAAGGAGTAAGAACTATGAGTGAGTTGTGTATGAATTGTTTCAGCGTAAAAGGGCAGTATGAAGTGTGCCCTTTTTGCGGTTATGTAGAAGGAACTCCGCCAAAGCAGCCTCATTACCTGACTCCGGGAACCGTCCTGGGGAACCGGTTTATTGTAGGAACTGCGATCGGCATGGGTGGATTCGGAATCACCTATAAGTGTTTTGACAGCACACTGGGTGTCATCGTGGCAGTAAAAGAATTTTACCCGGCAGGACTGGTAAACCGTGCGCCGGGCGAGTCCAGGGTCGGACTGCTCTCAGGAGACAAAAAAGAACAGTATCAGGAGCAGCTTCAGAGATTTCTGCTGGAGGCGCAGAGTGTGGCGCAGTTCGGAAAAGCAAGGGATATCGTGAATGTCTTTGACTTCTTCGAAGAAAACGGTACGGCATACATCGTTATGGAATACATCGACGGCGTACTGCTGAAGGATTATCTCGAAAAACAGGGTGTGATCGCGCCGGAGGCAGCCATGAGCATCATCATGCCGATCATCGAGGCAGTCAAAAAAAATCCACAGCAAAGGAATCATCCACAGGGACATCAGTCCCGACAATATCTTCATCGCAGATGAAAATACCATCAAAATCTTTGACTTCGGCGCAGCCAGACTGAATACCAGCAAAGAAGGCATGGCAGCCGAGCCGGTCATCAAAGTTGGTTATTCCCCGCTTGAACAGTACCGTGACAAGAGCCGTCAGGGATTCTATACCGATGTCTATGCAGTAGGAGCGATCTTCTATCAGATGCTTACCGGCGTAAAACCGATCGAATCTACCGAGCGTGAATTTAAAGACGAACTGAAATCTCCGCGCGAGCTTGGTGTAAAAATCAGCGCCAACACCGACCGTGCCGTGATGGAAGCACTGGCAGTACGTCCGGAACTGCGTTTCCAGGGCATACAGGAATTTCAGGAAGCACTTCAGAACAAACGTATCGCAGAATATCCAAAAGAAAAGCTGCGCAAAAAGCGCAGGACCAGAAACTGGGCGATCGCCCTGACGGCAACCGCAGCCATGGCAGTCGGAGTGGGCATCGGACTTTCCAATACCGTGATGAAGCCACACAGTCCGATCTTTGATACCGAGATCCGCAAACCGACGGATATCGTTGTCTGGGTGGAAAATGATGACCAGAAAACACAGATCGAAGAACTGGTGAAAAACGGGTTCAAAAAAGGCAATATAGCATCTTCCACGGATGAAAAAATCCAGAAAATGCAGCAGGAAGATGAGAACGTGACGGTAACGGTCGAAAAACATGCAAACATGGAAAAAGATCTCAAAGAAATCCAGGATGCGGGCGGCATGCTGCCGAATATGTTTCTGACAGATCACGTATCCAGCCTTTCCGATTATAAGCTTGTCTCGCTGAAAGACAATGTATATGCATCCCTGGATAAAGAAGCCTATCTGTTCCTTCCGGAAAATGAGGATAAATTCGGTGATATGAAAGAAATCCCGACCGGACTGGATACCCTGCTTCTGTATTCCTGTCAGTTTAATTACAACAAAGACAATACACTGGAAGATTCTTATTTCTACCAGAATGGAACAGACGAAACAGGAAAGATCCGGCTTTCGGATCTGATCGCACAGGACCCGGAGCAGGCAGCCGCTGCCGGAGATACCAACGACAATGAAAAAGCACTGAATAACCAGTATGCATTTGTACAGGCAGATGACGATCTGGCAAACACCCTGCTCTTAAGAGACGAAACCTCCTGGAAAAAAGCAGCCGCAAAAAAAGCACCGCTCAGCGACAAGATGTTAAATGACCTGACTTCTATTCAGAAGATGCGTGTTACGGCACAGTATGGAGAAAAAGACGATAAGTCAAAATATCTGATCAACAAACCGGCAGAAGAACAGAAAACGAAGAAAACCGTTCCTTATGGCAGCAACATCCTCGCAGGTGTGGCATACCGTAAAGTGGTGGATGCAAAAAAGGACAAATCAGAAGGCATCAACCGTTAAGTGATTATAAAACTTACGTCGTAACGGACGATGAGGGAAGAATGCTGGTAGAATTTTCCGAACGCTATGCGATCACACAGAGCTCCGGCAGCGACCAGCAGACGGCCTGCATGCGACTGCTATGGGTCATGCTCAGCGAGAGCGGACAGAGCCAGAAAAACCGTCCGGCACAGACCACCTGCCCGATCCTGCGCAAGAAGTTCCTGGAATTTGCAGATTATAACGCAAATTGCAGCACATTCTGTGAGCTGGTAAAAAACAGCAATCCATGTGTGACCACAGGACCGGATAACCGCGAGATGACCGCACTGGTATCCGGACTTGGCAAAATGAGCAAACCGAAAAAAATACAGGAATATGTGGAAGCATATCAGAACAGTACGGAGTGAAAAAAGGGAGCGTGAACGTTATGAGCAGCCAGAATGGAAAACAGTTAGGCTGGAAATGGTTTAAGTTTATTATTTATTTTCAGTTATATGCATCAGCGTTTATTCAGTTGGTAAATGCGTACCGCTTTTTTACCGGCATGATTTATGGCACAACTTCAGGAGATGCAGCACTTATTTATGCGGTGTTCCCAGGATTGCAGCCTTTGAATATTTTTATGGGAATCCTGTCGCTGGCTGTGGCAGCATCGGCATTTTTTGTCAGACAGAAGCTGGCACATTTTGATAAACAGGGACCGAAGCTTTATATTATGCGGCAAATCATCATCATCGGACTTATAGTGATTTATACTATTGCTACTTGTGCCATTATAGCACAGACCGCAGGTGTGGAAGCGTCATCAGAATTGTTAGGGGAAATGATAGGTCAAAGTTCTGGTGGAATGATATTTGCTATAGCATTGGCATGGGATAATAAAGTCTATTTTAACAAACGGAAAGAATATTTTGTGGAGGGCGGTGTCAGCAATCCGGCACAGTATCTGCTTGATCTGAGCAATGGAACGGCAGAGCCGACACAGCAGATGGCAGGATCACAGCCACAGGGACAGCAGCCATGGCAGGGACAGCCACAGCAACCGCAGGGACAGCAGCCACAGCAATCACAGCCACAACAGCCGCAGCCAGAAGCACCTCAGAACGCAGAACAGCCGCAGGTACAGGAACACGGCGTGCTGATCGGTCTGAAAGGACTTTATGCCGGTGCAGAAATCCCTATGAACGACGGTGATGAAATCACCTTTGGAAGAGCAGATACAAACAACCTGATCTTTGCAACAGAACCCCGGATCAGCCGTGAACACTGCAAGATCCGCTGGGACGCAAAGAAAGAGAAATATATTTTCCGTGATTACTCCAGCAGCGGCAGCTACATCAATGGTTCCGATGACTGTCTGCCGCAGAATCTGGATCTGGAGGTCGCATGCGGAAGTGAGATCGCCCTCGGAAATCAGGATAACGTGTTTCTTCTGAAATAAGGAAGGGGCGTGTAAACATGAACGGACAAATGGAAAAGCCGATGGGCTGGTATAAATTTCTCGTTTATGCGGGCGCTTTTCTGGCAGTAGGCTGGCATATTTTAAATGCATTAGTCTTTTTATACGGTATTCTGTCTGCTTATTTTGAGTATGCCAGGAGTGTGAGCTATTTTAGTGTGGATGCAGGAATTCCAGGCTGGGCATGGTTGGTAGTATTTATTCTGACAGCTTATTGGCTTGTCCGGGCGGGCATCTGGATTTTGATCCGGCAGAAACTCTGGAAATTCGATACCGGTGGAATCAGACTTTATCTCGGAATGCACCTTGCCATATTCGGCATTGACGCAGCATTGGGATTTATCTGTATGTTCATTGTTCTGGTAAGCGGAAGCGCACTTGGAGATTTTGCCGGTGCTTACATAGGGAGTTTAACCACACTTATTATGATTAGGATAGGCATACCAGTGGCATATCATCTGATCATGTATTTTGTGAATAAGTTTTATTTTGAATACCGCATGGAATATTTCGCATATGGTGGAAATCCAGAATCCGTCAATGTGATTCTGAAAAATATGCCGCGTGATTACTCTTATCCGCAGCAGTCCTATCCACAGATGCCATACCAGAATCCATCGTATCCGCAGCAACCTTATCAAAATCCGCCATATCAGCAGCCACAGCCGTCTTATCCGGCAGGAGGTCAGCAGCATGGCGTGCTGGCAGGCCTGAGTGGAACTTATGCAGGAGCAGAGATCCCGCTCAATGACGGAGAACTGGTTACGCTCGGAAGAGCAGAAAACAATCACCTGATTTTTACCGATGAAAAACGGATCAGCCGCAATCATTGCAGTATCCGCTGGGATGCACGAAACCAGAGATATCTGCTCCAGGATTATTCCAGCAGCGGCACATACCTCAACGGCTCACCAGAATGCCTGCCAAAGAATACAGAACTTGTGATTCCATGCGGCAGCCAGATCGCCCTTGGAAACCAGAATAATGTATTTCTGCTGAAATAAAAGGAGGGAGTGTGAGGATGAAAAAAAGAATATTTACAGCGTTTATCTGCATGATACTGGCAGTGCTGATGGTGCTGCCGGGGAAGCAGGTGAAGGCGGAAGAGGAAGATCATAATTATAAACTGATTCGCTGGGATTTTGATTTAGACGCAGAACAGGAAGAAGATTGTGTGGCATGGGCAGTTTTTCAATGCACGGACTGTACAGCAAAAATTTATATTCGAGCTGATGTAAGAAAGATGCATGAGGAGCGTCCGACTTGTACAGAAGATGGATTAAAAACATATATATTGTATGTTTGCTTTGAAGGAAAAGATTACATGGATTCTTACAAGATGCTGTTACCTGCCACTGGGCATGCCATCATAGAAACAGAAGCAAGAGCCGCAACCTGTACGAAAGCGGGAAACAGCGAATATTATACCTGTAGTGAATGCGGAAAGTACTTCTCAGATGAAGAAGGAAAGAACGAGATCGAGGAGAATAGCCGGGTAATTGAAGCAAAAGGTCATAAGCTGGAAAAAACAGAAGTGAAAGCCGCAACATGCACAGAAGCAGGAAACAACGAATATTACACCTGCAACAAATGTGGAAGTTTTTTCAGATCCAGCTGGAAAGAACGAGATAGCGAAAGAACAGCTGGATAATCAAAGAGACAGGTCATTTTGTTAATCAAAACAAACGCAAAAGCAGCCACATGCACAACCGCAGGAAACAGTGAATACTACACTTGCAGCGGCTGTGGAAAATATTTTTTCAGATGCAGAATATCAAATAGCAAAAGACAGTTGGTATATACCGGCAACCGGTCATGAAGATGGTACACTGATTGAAACAAATCCTCCAACCGGGAGTCATGAGGGCATACGGATTAAAAGATGTGGGGCATGTGGACAGGTACAGGGTGCATGGATCTTCCGAAAAAACGACTTCATTGTACCTTGGCAAATCTGCAAATATCATAAGCGATGTATCACAGTGCAGCATATCACTTCCAAATGCGAAAAGTATCAGAAGTATTTTAAACTGGATACGCAAACCGGAAAGATTACGACAACAACGAAGAATCTTTCGAAGTGAAGATTGCAAAAACAATTCCGGTTAAAGTGACAACTGCCGGAAAAACCTATACGGTAGACGTAAAACTGAAAATCGCAGCACCGAAGATATCAATCAAAAAGCAGAGTACAGGGGACAGTTACAGATACAGCTTCAGGTACAATATCAAGGGTGCAACGAAAATCAAAGTCCGCACGAAAAACGTAAAAGCAAATACAAAAGTACTTGACCGTTATCTGAAGAAGCCAAAGAGCAATTCAGATTCCTATGTAGAATTTCCAAAAGAGAAAGTGAAAAAAATTAAATTTACCATCAATGCTTATTATGGAAAAAATGTTTCAGAAACAAGAACCATAACAAAATGAAAGGGGAATGGATATGAAGAAAAAAATAGTAGCGTGTCTGCTGTGTATGGCAATGGCAGTTTCCACAGTGCCAATGCCGATGGTACAGGCAGCAGAGGATAACGCAGGAATCGTGTTGTATGAAGAGGGAACGGATACTGGAAATGGAGAAGTTACAGCGGCAGCGGATGGAGAAATCGACAAATCTGTATTGGGTGAGCAGACGGTACGTTATTTAACAGGGGATACTGGTGTGACGAAGGATAGCATTACACAAAGTTCTGATAGAATTCAGGATTTTTTTCAGGGAACGAAATCTTTGAAATGGAAAGTGGATTTTCAAACATCAGGAAGTGGATTACAAAGTTTGTTAGGAATTGCAGCAACTGGTAATTCTAAAAAATATTATTGCTTGTATATCAAAGATGGGAAAATTGGATTTGGAATAAGTGGCAAAGATATTACAACAAGTAAAACTTATAATGATGGGAAATACCATACTGTAGAAGTTGAAATTTCAAAAACGGGCGAACTCAACATAAAAGTCGATAATGAAGAAGCCGCAACAGATGTAGCGAATGAAGAGAGACTTCTTTCAAAGTGGGGTAAAGATATAGACTGGCAATCTAATATTACATTTACAATCGCAGGATTGACGGGATACGATACCACCAGCGATGCAAACTGGTCTAAGGCGGATGATTTGGAACTGAAAAATATTGTTCTGACCAAATATGTAGATAAAATAATTAAACAAGTAGCCGTCTCTGCAACTGCTCCGAAAAAAGACGGAACACCAGCACAGGCAACGGTAGCAGAAGATGCAGAATACATTGTCGAACAAAGTACATGGAAAAAACAGAATACAGAAAATATATCAGGAAAATTTGAAACTGAGAATAGTTATACATTGACGGTCCAATTAAAAGCAAAAACAGATTATAAAATTTGATGAAGCATATAAGCCAACTACACTTGCAGGAGCACAGTTAGGTAAAAATGATGTAAGTATTCTTGATGATGGCAAAACAATGGTTATACAACATACGTTTGAGTTGCCAGCAGAAAGTATTGCAAAGCCAACACCTTCAGTAACTGTTCCAAAAGTAAATGAAAGTGTTAAAAAGGTAGATAACCCCGATCCAGAGAAGTATGATATTCAAACAAGATGGGAAGATTCGCAAAAGCAGGAAGTTACAAAATTTGAAGCGAATAAACGGTATACAGTAATTATTACATTGAAAGCAAAAACTGGATATAAGTTTACAGAAGAAAGTAAACCGAGTGAAATAGAAACCAGTGAAGGAAAAAAAAAGGTAACAGCAACAATAACAACAACAGATGGTAAAACAATGGAAATCACCTGTTCATTTGGTGAAGATAAATCTGAAATTCAAATTGCAAAGGAAAAATTGTCTGAATTATTAAATGGTAACGAATATAAGCAGGCATATAACGGAGGAACAAATCCTGGAACATATACGCAAACGAGTTGGGAGAATTTTAAAACGAAATTTGTAACGGCAGAAAGTGAGTTAAATAATACAAGTACTACAGTAGACAAATTGACAACAGCAAAAACAGAACTTGAAGAAACATATAAGAGTTTACAGGTTAAGGTTGATGTACCAGTTGTAGAATTAAATGAATTGCAGGTTGGAGAAGAGTTTGCAAATGCCGTATTAACAAGCGCAAATAATAATCTCAACATAAGTACTACATGGAAACATGGCACAACAGAAATAGGCAAATCAGATAAAGTACAGGCACATACAAATTATGTTGCGACAATTAGCTTAAAAATAACAGATAATAAAAAGGGATTTGACAGTAATACAGTTTCTTTGAGGGTTGGGAATACACTAACAGAGATAAAAGGTAGCTTGTCAAATGATAGCAAAACGCTGACATTAACTTATTTGTGTGATCAGGATGAAAATAATTATACCAATGCGGTGAACGAGTTACAGAGTGCAATTGTTAGTGCAGATAGTATTAAAAATACTGACAACAAGTATACGCGGAAAACATGGGAGCATTTCAAAATGCTCTGAATGCAGCGAAAGATATACAAAACAAGATAAACAACAAGGAAACTACAACAGAGCAAATTACTGCCGCAAAGAATAAACTGATAACGCAACAAAAAGCATTGCATTCACATACATACGGACAGCCGGCATGGACATGGGATGGAGATGGTAAAGAAGGTTATACCGCAACAGCACATTTTACTTGCAACAATTGTAAAGAAACAACAGATATAAAAGCAACAGATATAACAAGTGAAACAACAGATTCAACTTGTACAGAAAAAGGTAAGTTGTATATACAGCTAAGGTTATTTTGGGAGTTACAGAATACACAGATGATCACACAGATGAAATTCCAGCAAAGGGACATGACTGGAGCATATGGAAAGTAATCACTAAACCAAGTGAGACAGCCAAAGGAGAGATCAAAAGAACGTGCCAGAATGATCCGGAGAATCATACAGATACGGCAGAGCTGCCAGTTTTGGATAAAACGAATTATGAGTATAAAGTAGAAACAAAGGCAGGCTGTGAGACAGAAGGAGTAGATGTATATACTTATAAGAAAGATGAACAGGAAATAAAAATAGAAGTTAAAACGAAAGCACTCGGTCACAAACTGACAAAAACAGCCGCCAAAGCCGCAACCTGTACAGCCGCAGGAAACAGGGAATATTACACCTGTAGTGTATGCGGAAAGTATTTCTCAGACGCAGCCGGAAAGCACGAGATTGCAAAAGATAGTTGGGTAATCAAAGCCAAAGGTCACACAATCACTAAAAAGGAAACACCAGCTACAGCAGACAGGAAGGTAAAATCGAGTATTCCTGTGATGTTTGCAAAAATCATGTAGAGAAAACGTTTGTTTTACCGAGAACAGAGATTTCTGTTTACATGGGTAAAACAGCAAACCTTATCAGCGATGCTTCTAAGTGCAGTATCACACTTGCAAATGCAAAGAAATACAAAAAATATTTCACACTGGATACGAAAACAGGAAAGATCAAAACTTCAACCAAGAAACTGTCTAAGGTAAAGATCAAGAAAACAATTCCTGTAAAAGTAACCGTAGATGGTAAAGCGTATAACGTAAATGTGAAACTGAAAATTGCAGCACCGAAGATTAAAAGCATAAAGAAAAAGAGTGCAGGAAGTGATTACAGATATACATTTAAGTATAAATGTTCCAAATGCAACAAAAGTACAATTTAGAATTATAGGAAGAGAAAACAAGAGAACAAATAGTGTATTAGATCGTTATCTTAACAAGCGAAAGAGTAGCAGAGATTCTTACATTTATTTGTCTAAAAAAGATGTTGAGAATCTTCTTAAAAAAACAAAAACCATATAAGAATGTTCGGTTTAGAGTCAGAGCATATTATGGAAAAAATGTTTCTGAGACTACCGTTGTTTTATCCAAATAAAACAGAAAGTATTATTTTAAGAAAGGACCGAAAGAGATATGAAATTATGCATGGGTTGCATGAATGAGATAGAAGATCATCTTTCCACCTGCCCGTACTGTGGATTTAATGAGACAACGCTTCGCCAGGAATCCTACTACCTGGATCCGGGAACGATCATTGGCGGAAAATACATCGTTGGGCGCGTCTTAAGTTATGGTGGACATACCGTATCTTACATGGGTATGGATGCAGAAATGAACCGGAAGGTCATTGTAAAAGAATACCTGCCAAGTGATTTTTCTACTCGTTCAGAAGGAGAAAAGGATGTAACGATTTATTCAGGAGATGGTCAGGAACAGTTCGAACAGGGACTGACCAACTTCCTGAACGAAGCAAACCGGATTCAGCAGTTACAGAACGCAAAAGGAATTGCAAAAGTATATGACTGTCTGGCAGAAAATGAAACGGGATATGTTATTTCGGAATACGTCGAGGGAAGAACTTTAAAAGAGATTCTGGATGGCGGAAAACGATACAGCGCAGAAGAAGCGGCGGATTTTATCCGCCAGATCCTGGCTGGGCTGGCAGATGTACATCGTATGGATATTGTACATTGTGATATTTCACCGGAAACGATCATGGTGACAGATTCTGGTGAGATCAAACTGACAGATTTTGGCGCAACACGCTATGTCACAACGGCAAATTCCAAGAGCCTTTCCATCATTCTGAAAAGAGGATATGCACCGGAAGAACAGTACCGCAGCAAAGGTGCGCGTGGACCGTGGACGGATGTATATGCACTCGGTGCCGTGATGTATCTTATGATTACGGGTGAGGTTCCACAGGAATCCGTAGAGCGTGCCCTGTCAGATGATCTCAAAGAGCCGTCAAAGATGGGCATTGATATTCCAAAGAATATAGAAAATGCAATGATGAATGCCCTGAATGTATACCAGCAGGACAGAACGCAGTCTGCGGAAGCATTTTTGCAGGAACTGAATAGCAGTGAAGTAAAACGCCGCAAAGTAAAACAGCAGAAAAATAAAACAGGAAAATTCCCAATCTGGGCGAAAGCACTGGTAGCCGGACTCGCCTGCGTGGTTGTTGTCGGCGGTGTCTATATGATCAAAATGACCAAAGGCAGCAAAGGAAGCCTGGATAACAGCGGTGAAGTAGTCATGCAGGATCTGAGAAACAAAACCATGGAAGAAGCACAGGAACTTATTGACAACTTCAATAAGGAACATGGCTGGAATTTGACACTGGTTGAATCCAGTCATAAATTTGACAAAGACGAAAAGAACGCAGGCAAAATTGTTTCACAGGACGTTCCATCGGGAACAGTTCTGCAGGAAAGCGCTGACAAAGAAGCAGATACAGATACAGGTGCAGAGAGTGATACGGAAGTCGAATTGCAGATGGCAGAAGATGCAAGTCTGCCGGATGGATGGACAAGAGATGAGGATGGAAAACTGACAGGAGAGATTGGGCTTGTTGTCTATACCAATGAAGAAGTCAGCTATTCCGAAATCATCGGTCTGAATGCTTACCAGATTGCGCAGAAACTTGGTGTTCCGACAGATAATGATGAGCGGTTTATTCCGAAAGAAGATCAGAATAAGAATTACTATGATCTGGTCAGTCTGGAAGCAGGCGGGGAAGAGATCCTGGCAGATGCATTAACAGAAGATAACCAGAACAAAACATTTGCCTACAGTACTGATATGAAGATTACGTATTATAAAACGGATTTCTTCTATTGGGATAAGCTTCCTGACTTTACAACAGAGTATGGAACGGTAGATAAGATACCAGAACAGGATCTTTATAACTATTCGAATGAAAATACCAAAGATAAAGTTGGTAAAGAAAGTCTGGAAAAGAAAGGATTTATTGATAACAGTTATTATGCATTGGAAGGTACTCATGAAGTGGGTGATATCGTAGGTCAGACCGTGTCGGCAGGTACCCCGTACGATGAGACAACTCCGGGAGATACTGTGCTGAAAGTTCAGGCAATCGGAACGGTACTGGAGTATAAGGGACTGACAGGAAAAGAATTTGGATCTGTTCTGCGAGATAATAAATTCGGTACTTTTGGTTTTATGTATCTGAATGGAAAGCCAGCAACCGGTAGTACATCGATTCAAAGTGTAAAGGTTTATGATCTTACAAATGATCCAAATAAAGAGAAGCCGCTGGATTACTTCCAGAAAGATGCAAACGATCCGGAAAACAATGGAAATCTCTTCTTTGAAATCGTAGTGGACTATCCACCTACCGAAGCACCAGCACCGACACCAAGCTATGACGGTGGAGGTAATTACACACCGGCACCAAGCAATAGTGGTGGCGGTAATACAAACCCGCATGAAAATCGAAGAGCTTAAGATTAAAAGGAGATCCTACCTATGAAACTTTGTTATCATTGTATGTCGCAGATCTCCAATGACAAAGCGAGTTTCTGTCCGGAGTGTGGGAAGAGTCTGGAGCCTGAGCAGCAGAAGCCACGGTTTCTGAAGGCGGGTACGGTTCTTGGCGGTAAGTTTCTTGCAGGCTATCCGCTGGGAGCCGGAGGCTTTGGCAACACCTACATCGGATGGGATCAGATGTTACAAAGGAAAGTTGCGATCAAGGAGTTTTATCCGGAACAGTACTGTGGCCGCGGGCAGGATGGTCTGACGGTCATGGTCACGGATGAAAAACTGGTGCCGCGTTTTCAGCGCGGTCTGCAGCAGTTCCTCGCCGAGGCGCGGAGCGTTGCTGCCCTGCATGATGTGCAGGGCGTTGTGGAAATCTCCAATTTCTTCGAAGAGAATGGAACCGGTTACATAGTCATGGAATATCTGGAGGGTATGGATGTCAAGACCATCCTCAAAAAGTCCGGTGACAGGAAAGATTATGAATGGAGCCGACGGGTCATTCTGACCGTTCTTTATACGTTGAAGGAGATCCACAAACGGGGAGTACTCCACAGGGATATTGCACCCGACAATATTTTTGTTACAAAAGAAGGTATCGTAAAACTGATCGATTTCGGTGCGGCGAAAAATGTTTCTGCGGTGGAGAACAGCACCGATGTGTGGCTGAAAGCCGGTTATGCACCGATCGAGCAGTACAAAAATACATTTAAACAGGGACCGTACACTGACCTTTATGCGGTGGCAGCACTTTTCTACCGTATGCTGACCGGACAGAAGCCGATCCCGGCGATCCAGCGTCTGGAGGATGATGCACTGATCCCGCCGTCTGATATGGGAATTGCGATTCCGCAGCAGGCAGAGATGGCGATCATGGTCTGCCTGAACATGATGCCGGAATATCGTCTGCAAAGTGCGGAAGAATTCATGGAAGCTCTGGACGGCAAATTTTTCATTCCGGTGTATGAGCCGACCTGGATCCTGCCAAAGGAAGCACCGAAAGGACTCAAAGGCAGGATCGGTGCACTGCCGATGGGAGCGAAAGTGGCACTCTGTCTGTTGTGCATCGCACTGGTCGGCGGAACGGGTATCGGTGTGATGACTGCCGTAAACAACAAAGAGCAGACCGGGCTGTCTGAGGATGCGCAGGTGGTCATGGTGGATCTTCGCGGCAAGACAAAGGAAGAGGCAGAACAGTATGTCAAAGAACTGAACCGCAGAGCAGGCTGGAATATTACCTTAAATATGGACAATACGGTGTTTGACGCGTCAAAGAAAATGGAACCGTGTGTGAACAGTCGATCCCGGCAGGCACTGTGCTGTACGATGCATCTTCCGGAAGCAGTGAGGAGACAGAGGCGGATACAGATACAGAGGAAAGTACTGCTTCGTATCTGATTTATACGAAAAACGGTCCGGATACAGAAGTAACCGGTACGCTCAGCCTTACAATCTGTGACAATACGCAGATCTGCTACAGCGAGCTGCAGGGCATGAATGCCTTTGTGATCGCCAAAAAACTGGGCATCGACACCAGTGATAAAACCCGTTTCATTGAAGAAGAAAAGGGCGGAGCAAACTACTATGATCTGGTCAGCCTGGATACCGGAAGCGAAAATATCACAGAAAAAATGCTGGCGGACGGGAAGAATCAGGACAAGACATTTGCTTACAGTGACAACCTGAAAATTCATTATTATGCGACAGATTTCTTCTACTGGATGAAGCTTCCGGATTTCACACAGTTCCAGACCGTGGACAAGATACCAAAGCAGATGGTATATCGTTACAGTGATGAAAATACAAGAGAACGCACCGGAAAGAAATCCATGAAAAAATCCGGTATGATCGATGACAGTTATTTTGCAGTCGAAGGCAGCCATGAAGTGGGTGATATCGTAGGTCAGACCGTAGCAGCAGATACGGAATATGACCAGAGTAATCCGGGTGATACCGATCTGAAAATTCAGGTGACAGGAACCGTTCTGGAATATCAGAAAAAGACAGGAAAAGAATTTGCAAATCTGCTGAAGGAGCAGGGATTTGGAAGTTGTGGATTTTTATATCCAAACGGAAAAGAAGCATCCGGAAGTACATCTGTGCAGTCGGTAAAGGTGTATGACCTTGGCAATGATCCAAATAAAGAGAATCCACTGGATTATTTTAAAAAAGATGCAAATGATCCGGAGAACAACAGCAATCTCTTTTTTGAGATTGAGGTAAATTATCCGGCAACCGAAGCACCGGCACCGCCTCCTGCACCGAGTTACGATGACGGCGGTGGAAGTTACAGTGCACCATCATCCGGCGGAAGTTCCGGCGGAGGATCTTCACATAATGCAGGACGGAGATTTGATAATTAATTTTTATAAAAACTAACATGCAAAGGGGTGAGAATCAAAGTGGGAAAGAGATTAGTCGATCCGAACAAGCTCTGTATGGGCTGTATGACCGAACTGCAATGGCCGGGGATGCCGTGTCCGAAATGCGGGTTTGACGTAAAACGTTATAAAAAACCGAAAAACAGCCTTCCGTTGTATGAGATTTTGAACGGCAAGTATCTGCTGGGAAAAGTACTTGGAATAGGCGGCTTTGGAATCACCTACATTGCATGGGATTTTTATCAGCAAAGCGGGTTTGCGTCAAAGAATATTTTCCGCGGGAGATTGCGATGCGCAATTTCAGCGGACACAGTTATTCGGAGCAGTTATCGGTTTCGCTCTGCTGCAATACCGAGACATACACGCAGCATCTGGACAAGATCCAGTCCGCATACATGAAGGGACTGGAAGCTTATATCCAGGAAGCATCCAATCTGTCACGCTATTACCTGATGCCTGGTATTGTTTCCATAAGGGATTTCTTTTATGGGAATGCAACAGCATATATTGTGATGGAGTACATAGACGGCATCGACATGAAAAAATATGCGACACTGCGGGGAGGAAGGCTTCGTCCGGAGGAAGTGTTTTCACTTCTGAAGGATGTGCTGAAAGCTTTGCAGGCAGTTCATTTTGACAACATTATTCACAGGGACATCAGTCCTGACAACATTATGCTGACACGGAAAGATATGCATGCGATCCTGATCGACTTTGGAGCGGCACGCAACTACGGAAACAGTGAAAATGCACCGATCCTGCTCAAGCATGGTTATGCGCCGATTGAGCAGTACAAAAAAGACGGTCATCAGGGACCGTGGACGGATGTTTACAGCATGTGTGCCAGCATGTATTACCTGATGACGGGCATACGGCTTCCGGCTTCGATTAAACGCCGGGAGCACGATACGGTGCAGCGTCTGCAGGCGATGGGCGTTCCGCTCTCTGATGAACAGGATCTGGCGATCTGCAAAGGACTGAGCATCGAACCCCAGGATCGCTACCAGTCGATCGGAGAGCTGTTCTGGGATCTGTATCATGAGTAAGGGGGGCATCTTATGGAGATAAAAGTTTGCCGGGGATGCTTCCGGGAATGGGATCAGGAGCAGACCTCCTGTCCGCACTGCGGCTGGAATCCCAGGGAGGCTTCGGATGCAGTCATGGGCTGGACGGCAGGGGAAGTATTTGAAAAGCGTTATCTTCTGGGAATGTGTTACTGCGAAATAGCAGATAAGGCAGTGTGGCGGATGTATGACAATCTGCTTGGCATTTCTCTGCTGGCTCTTCGCACGAAGCAAAATGACACAGAAGAATTGCAGCGGCTTGCAGAGTGCTTGGAAAGATTGGATCTGCTTTCCGGAAATTCGGTGAAGATCCTGGCGGTTAAAAAATTGTCCGGTAAATGGACACTGCTGTTTTCCGTCAGGGATGCCGAAGAAAAGAAAGAACAGGTGCAGGCAGTTTTGCAGGCGAAGGATTTGCAGGAACCGGAAGCAGAGCCGGATTTTGAGAAGTATCTGGACGTGAATCCGCGAAAAGAGCAGGCACTTTGTAGTGACACGATGCTGGATGAGCGTTACCGGATCCTGGACTGCATCGGCATCGGCGGTTTTGGCATTGTATATCTTTGCCAGGATCTCTATCTGAAACGTCTTGCCGCGGTAAAGGAATATTTTCCGGCAGAGTGGGCAGAACGTGAGGAGTCGTTTGTGTCGGTTACTTCTTCGCAGAAGCTGGAGGCCTATCGTTTCGGGCTGCAGTCATTCTATGAGGAAGCAAAGATCACAGCAAAATTTTTACATACGGAGCATATCGTGACGATCTGTGATGTGGTGGAGGCAAATGATACGGCATATCTGGTCATGGAATATATTTCCGGGATTAGCATCGGACGGGAAATGCGTGCGCGTGATTATCAGCCGTATGATCTGCTTTCTTTGGAGCAGATTTTATATCCGGTCATGGATGCACTGGAAGCGATGCATGAAGAAAGACTTGTGCACAGTGATGTCAGTCCCGGAAACATCATGCGTGCCGAGGACGGCACGATCTATCTGATCGACCTGGGGGCAGCCAAATATGCACTCAGTTCCAGACCGGTCTTAAGCGCGGCATTTCTGAAGATCGATTATGCGGCGCGGAGCAGTACCGGACAGCGCGCGAGGGTATCCCGCGGGACGAGGGAGCATGGACGGATATTTATGCACTTGGGGCAACCACTTACTATCTGTTAACCGGGCAGAAGCCGCCCGATGTCATAAAAAGGCTGGGGAAGCGAGAAAACAAAGCTCCGTCTGCCGAAGAAACCAAAGATTAAGCATGCCAGGCAGTGGGAAAAATGGCTGGGGCATGCGATGGAACCGGAAATCAAGGCAAGAATTGCTTCTGTTGAGCAATTCAGGAAGAAGGCAGGGAACTGCTGAAGTGAGGAGAATGAGATGAAAGCAAAAAAAGCAATAGCTGTCCTGGTGGCAGCAGGAATGATACTTGGCACGACTGGATGTGGAAGCAGCGACAGTTCAGAATTGCTTTCCTCGATTGCAGAACAGGCAAACACGGAAACATCTGATATTTCTGATATTCTGGATAAACTGGATGAGACGGAACAGGAAACTGTGCAGGAAACAGAGGCAAAGGCACAGGAGACAGAGGAAGCATTCAATCCTGAGATCATGGGAAGTACCACAGACAGTGGGTATGAAAATACATACTTAACATGGGCGTTACGATAGATTCTGACTGGGAAATCGCAGATGAGGAATCGATGGATGAGGTGAGCAAACAGGCAAAAGCAGCGGCAGAGAGCGGAAACCAGGAAGAATTTGAAGCGATCAGTGATCAGATCACACTTTTTCAGGCATTTAAAAGTGATGGAACAAGTATCAGATTTATGATGCAGAAGGAAGAAGGTGCAGGTCTGTTCTCGGAGGATGCAATGCTTGAAGCTGCAAAAGAAGAAATAGAGAACAATCCGGAAGAAATGGGAATGGAAGATTGGGAGATTTTAAATGCAGAGACCACTACCATGACGATTGCCGGACAGGAGAAAAAAATTTTGCATTTAACAGCGAAACTGAATGGTGTATCTATGGATATATGTGAATTTGTTGTTCTGCGGGGAAATTATATGATGCTGGTAGCAGCCGGTGGCCTGCAAAATGAGGTTTATAAGGATGTTCTGAATATGCTGTATCTGGTAGACTGAAGAATATCAGTAAAAAATAATGATAGAAAGGGAGGTTTTTGCAATGGATAATATTTTTTCAGCATTAGCGAGAAGAAGAACCAAAGGTGTTGTAACGGAGTTTGTCCTCTGGTGCCTGGTTTGTTTTGTGGCGCTGATGTCGCTGATCGCACTGGCGATGGGAGGCGGAAATGTTGTCTGGATCCTGTTGCTGCTGACCTCGATCGGCATGGGCGTGATCATGGCATTCCGCTGCGTGAGATCGCGATGTTGTACGCGGTCTGCGTGTTTAATGCGATCATATTTCTGATACACTATCTGGTTTTTGCGATCGGGTATTCGCCTTATACGGTTGCTTATGATTATGATGTTTCTCATTCAGCTGTCAGCATTATTTTCTTTGTTCTGGCGCTGCTTTTGTCGATCGCAGTGGTGGCATGCGCATTCGTACAGTTTTTCTCAAAGGTCAGAATGGGAACGATCCTGACGATCCTGGAAATCTGTAATGTGGCAGCGATCATGCTTTCCCAGATCATCATCTATGTATCGGAGTACGGCGGAGCGGATGCATCTTATTATGGAATCAATGACGCACACAGAACCTGGATGAATTACCGGGGATACTGGGTCGGCACCCTGGCACTGTGGATCATGCTTGCGTTGACGGCAGTTTTTTATGCCTGCTATTTCTGGATGCCGCTGGATCGTGCAGCAGGAAAGATCACAGGCGGAAGCGGCAGCCGCGGCGGAAACAACTGGTGCGGAAATAATAACTGGAACGGAAATTACAATTATAATTCCCAGAATTTCCAGCCGGGTATGCAGGGACTGAACGGTGCATACACCGGACGCGATATTTATCTGCAGGGAAGAACGCTGACGGTCGGTTCTTCTGAGACGGCAAATGTCTGCATTCCGGATGCACAGGTGAGCAGAGTACACTGTACCATCCGCTATAATGCGCAGAGTGGTTTTTATGAGATACTTGACCAGTCAACAAATGGAATGTTTTTAAGCGACGGGTCACGCCTGTATCCGGGCAGATATACTTCGGTGCGGCGCGGCAGCGTGGTGATCATCGGTAGCCACAGATTCCGTTTGCTGTAGTGTGAGTTGGAAAAAGATAAAGGAGAAGAAAGAACATGAGAAAAATGAAAGAAATGAAAAAGGCAGCAGCAAGTGTAATTCTGGCAGCAGCAATGGTAGTAAGCATGACTGGATGTGGTGGTTCTGATACGAAAACAGAAACACCGGAAACACCGGCAGAAACGACTGCACAGACACCAGCAGAGACAACGGAAGCAGATACTGCACAGGAAAATAGTCTGATTGGAAGCTGGGAAGCAAAAGCTGATATGGGTTTGAGTGATCTTTTATCAGGTGAAGAAGATGAAAAGACTGCGGTTGGAGAGGCAATGACAAAGTATGTAGATCCAGATGAAGTAAAGGTAACCTTTGTGTTTACTTTTAATGAAGATGGTACATATACGCTGGAAGCAGATCAGGAAACATGGAAAACAATCTGGAGTTCATATATGGATAATGTAAAAAAAAGGTTTAAAAGAGTATATGACACAGCTTATAGAGGAAGAAGCTCAAAAGGCAGATGAGTCTGTGGAAGATGTGGCAAAGCAGGAAGGCTATGATTCTGTGGATGAATGGATAGATGCAAAAATAGAAGAAGCTTTAGAGTCAATGAATGAAGTAAATACCACAGTAAATGATATGCATCAGGAAGGCAGATATGAAGCAGTTGATGGAACACTTTATATCAATACAGATACTTCGAAAGATATCGATCAGGAGAAGGATATCTACGGAACTTATCAGTTTCAGGGAGATGAATTGGTAATTGATAACGGCACAGACCTGGATATGATTTATCACAGAAGATAATCTGCAAACGCAAGGAGGAAAGAAAAATGAACAGAAAGAAAACGCTGCAGGCATGGCAGATGATCGTCAGTGTCGTTCTGCTGGCAGCCATGCTGATCACATTATTTCTGCCGGCTTTTCAGTTTAATGGAAAAGCGGCACGTAAGGCAATAGAGAAGGTTGTTCCAAAAGAAATGCTGACACTTGGCGGGGCACTGGGTGGATTCAGTATGGATGATATCGAAAAGGAAGTAGATCAGGAAGTCCGGAATTTTGAAGAGGAATGTAACGTCAAGCTTTCCAGTATTTCTATGGGAACAATCATGATGAAAAGTGCAGAGCAGTTCCTGGGCGGAAAGGAGAACATCGAAGAAAACGATCTGGAATCTCTTTATGAAAGTCTGAAATCCGGATGGGGCAGCATGCGTATGATGTTCTGGATGATTTATATTGTGGATATTCTTATAATGGTACTTTTGATCCTTGGATTTGTCCTTGGATGGAATAAGATCATCCCACTGGCACTCGATGCTGTGTATGCAGTGGCAGTGGCAGGTATTTTCGGAGTGATCCGCTTTGTAAGTCCGGGTATGGGTGGAAATGCATTTTCCGGACTGGATGATATGCTCTCCTCTTTGGGAGTCAGCAGTGCGGATATTGCCGGCAAAGCCGGAAAAATGCTGGCATGCTTCTATGGCAGTGCATATATTATAGGAATCGTGATAGCAGTACTGCTTCTGGTGGTCAGTGTAGTGTCTATGGTAATCGGTGATGCAGCACAGGAACCAGTGCCAAATCCAGGTCCAAATCCGGGTCCAATGCCAGATCCAGTGCCGTTCAGACCAGAACCAACACCGAAACCGGAACCAGTACGTCCAGATCCAGTTCCGGCTCCGCAGCCGCAGCCAGCGGCACAGGCAGCCATGGGACAGGTGATGTGCATCAAAGGTGTGGCAACCGGTCAGGGATTTTCACTTCCGGAGACTTCCAAAGTAGTTGTCGGAAAGAATCCGCAGTATGCAAATCTGCTGATCCAGTCCCCGCATGTAAGTAATGTACATTGTAGCATCCGCTATAAAGCAGCAACGAATACTTATATCGTAAAAGATCATTCCTCCAACGGAACTTATGTAAACGGTGTGAGACTGCAGAAAGATGTGCCTCTGGTATTCCCTGCCGGAACGGTACTGCAGCTTGCGGACGGAAGCAATGAGATCAGACTTGGTTAAGAAAATCAAGAAAATCGGATACCGATGAGGATCTGATAAGGAGAGAGCGTATGGGAAAAAAACAGAGAGAAAAAAATGCTCCGGTTCTTGTCATATGTGTGATGATCCTTGTCTTTATGGTAGGGCTTTGTGGCATCTATCTGCTTTCGCAGACAGGTGGCACACAGCCCTCTTCCAGTATACAGAAGCAAAGTTTCTGAGACGGGAAGCACAGAGGAGGAGACAGAGGAAACCGTTGACGCCGGAGAAATGTACAGCGAGAATATCGCAGAAGAACATATTGCTTTTGATGAGGAATCCGGTCTGCAGTATGCAGATAATCAGCTTCTTGTCACAACGGTTTCCGGTGTGACCGAACAGGAAGTGCAGAAACTGATCGATCCGTATCAGGCAAGCATTGTCGGAAGAATTGAAATGATGAATATTTATCAGATCAAATTTCCACAGAGTTATGCAAAAGAAGAACTGGATCAGATTAAGGAAGCGTTAAGCAGCAGTAACAAGATTGAGAACTGCGGTGAAAATCATGTGATGGATGTGGATATCGATGCGACTTATCCAAATGATGCGAAGTGGAAAGGCAAATGGAAAAAGAAAAATCCAACCGGTATTACCTGGGGAATGGAAGCTATCCACGCACCGGAAGCATGGGATTATTACAATGAGATGCAGGGTGTTAATGTTGGCGTATACGACAACATGTTTTATAACCATGAAGACCTTAAGTTCCATGGCATTTTAAATAATGTAGCAAATCTGAACAATTCCCACGGTACACATGTCAGCGGAACGATCGGGGCGAACTACAACAATAAGATCGGTGTGTGCGGTGTGTTCCCGAAAGCCAGGCTGTATGCAGCTTCGTTTGAGACACTGGAAAATCAGAATCAGGGTGAGATGGGAAGAAAAGTTGCTTTCTACGATCTGATCTGTGCAAACCGGTGCCGGGTGGTAAACTTGAGCATTGGCACAAATGTGGTCACATATGCGGCAGCAAGAGGAAACCAGGCGGCGAAGATTGCAGTACAGAGTTCAGCAAAGATTATGGGAGATTTTTTAGAGGAGCTTCTGAAACTCAATGATTTTGTGATCTGTAAAGCAGCCGGAAATGGAAACGCCACGGAGTCCTATGTCCGTGCCGATGCCAATGATGCGGATGCACCATATGGTTATATTCCTTATGATAATGACCATAAAGGGAAATATGCAAAATACGAAAATCAGAGTGATTTTAATAACCGTATTTCCAATGCACAGAAGGACGGTTCTGTGGAAGCCTATGACGGTATTACTGCGATCACCAATGCAGAAGTAAGAAAACGTATTCTGGTAGTCGGTGCGGCAGAAAACTTGGCAAGGGAAAATACAAGATGGCAGATTTCAGCGACTGTGGAAATCGTGTCGATGTGGCAGCACCTGGTGTGGAAATCTACAGTACCGTAGAGAACAATGGATATGCATCTGATATCTGGAGCGGTACTTCCATGGCAACCCCGCATGTAACCGGTGTGGCGGCGATGTGTTTTTCGGTAAATAAAAATCTGACCGGTGTGCAGGTTGTGGATAT
>ENA-OQCX01000376-OQCX01000376.1-human-gut-metagenome-genome-assembly--contig:-NODE-376-length-23363-cov-2.213763_pt1 | contig 23363 bp, 24 predicted proteins | sample MGYA00242762_ERZ504587 | MGnify/ENA primary metagenome ERZ504587 (study PRJEB26092, sample SAMD00036337) | human gut metagenome | host: Homo sapiens | study: EMG produced TPA metagenomics assembly of... | reverse complement strand
GAATATGCCATCAAGCATAGACTGGCCGATGCACCTAATTATATCCGCATCTTCACCAATAAAGACATGACGACGTCATAGCCGATATCAGTGCCAAAATGGAACTACTCATAGAAGAATTATCCAACAGCAAAGATGGAGTATTACTGGAATACTTAAATAAATATCCCATTTTGTCCACCAAAGCTCACAAAAGTCCGTTTGACAACCAATGGCTTAATTTACTTGCAGGAATCATTGTACCAATAGGCCTGTTCTTCTATTTCCGCATTTGGCGGTTCAGTATCCGGCTGGATAAAGATTTAAAAAACATAATCAAGACCAACCGTGAAATTCAAGAAAGAATAAACAATAAATCATTTATAATTTGACTATGGAAGAATTAAAACTAAATACCATCGAAGAAGCGATAGCTGACTTCCGTGAAGGTAAGTTTGTCATTGTAGTGGACGACGAAGATCGTGAAAATGAAGGCGATTTAATTGTTGCTGCGGAAAAAATTACTCCCGAACAAGTCAATTTCATGTTGAAACATGCACGTGGCGTGCTTTGTGCACCTATTACCATTTCTCGTTGCAAAGAATTGGAATTACCTCATCAAGTAGATACAAACACGTCAGTTCTAGGTACTCCTTTCACTGTAACTGTAGATAAGCTGGAAGGTTGCAGTACCGGAGTTTCTATCCACGACCGGGCCGCTACCATCCGTGCTCTTGCCGATCCCACCTCCACTCCCGAAACATTCGGACGTCCAGGGCATGTCAATCCATTATATGCACAAGACAAAGGGGTGCTGAGACGTGCAGGCCATACAGAAGCCTGTATCGACATGGCGCGTCTGGCAGGACTATACCCTGCCGCCGCACTGATGGAAATCATGAGTGAGGACGGAACCATGGCACGTCTGCCCGAACTAAGAAAAATGGCCGATGAATGGGGGCTGAAACTAATTTCAATCCGTGACTTGATCGCCTATCGTCTGAAGCAAGAGTCATTAGTAGAAAAAGGGGTGGAAGTGGACATGCCGACTGAATACGGCCATTTCCGTCTGATACCTTTCCGCCAGAAAAGCAATGGTTTAGAACATATCGCTATTATAAAAGGTGACATAAAAGAAGGAGAACCCGTTTTGGTACGTGTACATTCTTCTTGCGCCACCGGTGATATTTCGGATCCATGCGTTGTGACTGTGGAGAACAACTGCACAAAGCATTGCAAATGATCGAAAAAGAAAGGAAAGGATGCTGTTGTTTACTTAAACCAAGAAGGAAGAGGCATAGGACTAATGGAAAAGATGAAAGCCTACAAATTGCAAGAAAATGGTGTGGATACTGTAGAAGCAAATATCCTTTTAGGGCATCAGGCAGATGAACGTGATTACGGAGTCGGAGCACAGATACTACGCAGTATAGGCGTCACCCAAATGCGTTTGCTGACAAATAATCCTATCAAACGTGTAGGATTGGAATCATACGGTTTGTCCATAGTTGAAAACGTTCCCATTGAAATCACGCCTAACAAATATAACGAGCGTTATTTAAAAACCAAAAAAGACAGAATGGGACACACATTGCACTTTAACAAATAAAAAAGCTATAACTCAGACGAAATCACATCATTTTTTATGCGATTTCGTCTGTTTTACTTTCATAATTAAGATATTATCCTTTATTTTGCAGCAAGTAAACTTAAACACATTAAAAATAATAGCAATGAATCAATTATCAGATCGTCTGAATCGTTTGTCTCCTTCAGCAACATTGGCCATGTCCCAAAAAAGTAATGAGTTAAAAGCCCAAGGAGTTGATGTCATTAATTTAAGCGTAGGTGAACCGGACTTCAATACCCCGGACCACATCAAAGAAGCAGCAAAAAAAGGCAGTAGATGATAACTTTTCCAGATATTCTCCAGTTCCGGGATATCCTGCACTTCGCAATGCAATCGTAGCCAAACTGAAGAATGAAAACGGATTAGACTATACAGCTGCACAAATCTCCTGTGCAAACGGTGCCAAGCAATCTGTTTGTAATACGATTATGGCTCTAGTTAACGACGGTGACGAAGTAATAGTTCCTGCTCCCTATTGGGTAAGCTATCCTGAAATGGTAAAACTAGCAGACGGAACTCCTGTTATTATCACTGCGGGTATTGATCAGGATTTCAAAATCACCCCTGCACAACTAGAAGCAGCGATTACTCCTAAAACCAAAGCATTGATTCTTTGCTCACCGTCAAATCCCACCGGTTCCGTTTATACCAAAGAAGAGTTGGCCGGCTTGGCCGCTGTTTTGGCAAAGCACCCGCAAGTATATGTTATAGCCGATGAGATTTACGAACATATCACATACAGTGGCAAACATGAAAGCATTGCCCAATTCCCTGAGATTCATGACAATGTAATTATTGTAAACGGAGTTTCAAAAGCATATGCTATGACAGGATGGAGAATCGGGTTCATTGCCGGTCCGGAATGGATTGTAAAAGCTGTAAATAAGCTGCAAGGACAATATACCTCAGGTCCGTGCTCTGTTTCTCAGAAAGCTGCCGAAGCTGCCTATACAGGTACTCAGGCTCCCGTAGAGGAAATGCGCCAAGCATTCCAGCGCCGCCGTGACCTTATTGTAAAATTAGCAAAAGAAATTCCAGGATTTGAAGTAAACAATCCTCAAGGAGCATTCTATTTATTCCCGAAATGTGATTCCTTTTTTGGCAAATCAGCAGGTGACCGCAACATCAATAACGCTGACGATTTAGCAATGTATCTGCTTGAAGTAGGTCATGTGGCATGTGTAGGTGGTACTTCATTCGGTTCCCCCGAATGCATCCGTATGAGTTATGCAACTTCCGATGAGAATATTATAGAAGCTATGCGCCGCATCAAAGAAGCATTAGCCCTATTAAAATAAAATATTCTTTCTCTATAAAAAGAACAGGCATCCGTTTTTTTCTGTGATGCCTGTTTTTTTATTCATAAAGCAGACATACGAGCTTCCAATCAAAACAAAATTTAGATAAACAAAAAAACGACCGTTTCCATCAACGGAAACGATCGTTATTAACTTTAAAGAACAAAATTGTACTGCTTAGCCAAGGTGAATAGCTTCAGAAGGACAAGCATCAGCACAAGTTCCGCACTCTGTACACAGATCCGGATTGATAGAATACTTATCGCCTTCAGAAATTGCTTCTACCGGGCATTCATCGATACAAGTACCGCAAGCGATACAATCGTCACTAATTACGTAAGCCATTTTCGTTAATTATTAAATTATTAGTACTAATTGATGGAGCAAATATACAGCTTTTCTCTATTAGTTGTCACATAGAGATTACAAAAATGCACTAATTTGTATTTAATCTAAATATGATCATTTCATCAAAGCCTGATACATAACCTGTTGCATACGAGGACGGATATTTAACCGCATCAACTGTTTATGGTCAAAAGGACGCGGATAAATCCGATTACTCAGAAAAACAAAACCAAATGATTTTTCGGATCTGCCCAAGCGCAAGTTCCGGTAAAACCAGTATGTCCTATCACCTCTTCGGGCGCTTCCTCCGCACACGGACTTTTCACACTATTATTCACATCCGGTTTGTCAAATCCCAATCCTCTCCTACTGATTTTGAGGTATGGGTTAAAAATAAATCACAAGTTTCCCTACTCAGATAACGCTTTCCATTATAAACCCCTCCATCAATCAATAACTGATACACTTTTGCCACATCACGAGCCGTGGAAAATAAACCGGCATTTCCTGATACCCCTCCCATGAAAGCAGCTGATTCATCGTGTACATAACCCTGCAACACTTTTCCTTTACGCAAATAATCCGCTTTCACTGTAGGAACAATTTCCTCCTTTTTGAACTGCCGAAGCGGCAAATAAGCCGTACAGTTCATCTCCATCGGTTTATAGAATTCCTTATCTAAAAAAGATTCATAGGCATTTTACTGATATTCTCTACCATTCTTTCAATAACATAAAGTTCAGGCAACTGTAACGATATCTCCTGTCTTTTAATGGAATACGTCCTATTTGTACCATAATGGAATCACGAAAAGAACGATGAAGAAACATACTGTCAGCTACCTGTAAAGGATAATCAGCAGAGAAAGTTTTTGCCATCAACTCTTTTCTATAATCAAACTTATCAATGACATACAGCCGTGTATCTATTTGCGTATGATACTAGCGTCCGGTCTTGCTCTGTAAAAACTCCCCTTATAACTGTCTTTATCTATAGTCTCCTTATAAAAAGGCCAAAAAGCAGGAATGCCCGACTGATGTAAAAGTAACTCCTCAATAGTGACGCGTTCCTTGTCCGTACCTTTTAAAGCTGGAATGTATTGAGATATGCGATCGGTCAAACCAAATTTTCCTTCATCGTAAAGTTTCATAACAGCCAACAGCGTCGCCGTGGTCTTGGTTAACGAAGCCAAATCATACAAATCATCCTTTTCCACCTTTCGGTCACTTTCATAAGTGAAAGTGCCGAAAGACTTATCATATACTGGTTTCCCATCTTTTAAAATTAGAATCTGACAACCAGGATAAGCCTTCGCCTTGATTCCTTCCATGGCTATCCTGTCTATCTTTTCCAGTATTTTGGAATTCCATACCATAATCCTCAGGTCTATAAATACGAGACACTTTAGGAGTTATAGTCACTCCATCACCCGGTTTGAACAAATCGGCGACAGCCACCGACAAACGCCCGTCTGCCACTGCCTTTCCTACCAAGACATCAGCCACATACTCCTGAATAACAGATTCATCAGTATGCCCCAATACTACAGCCGCTGCTTTCTTCCAATAGCCCTCCATATCCAACATAGACTTTAATGGCATCAGAAACACATAAATAACAGGCAAATCAGCCGGAAGCGAATCAAGCATTGTTTTATACTTTTTGTAATCATCCGAAGTAACCACCACAATTACACGCTGACTACCCAACAATCGTTTTCTGATAGCTTCCATCGAATCCGGACGAGCAACAACACGTGTGAGAGAAAGTGTATTTTGCAAACGATTATAAAAAGCAAGCCCAGCACCGGGAGTTTTCCCAATATTCAGAACCACCGTTCCCCTCAATTTTGAATCCAAGGGCAAGATTCCATTTACATTGGCAGGAACCGTTATAGCAGCTTTCTGCAAGCGGAGAATCAACTCCTTCGTTTCCGGACGGTTCAATCGTTTCTCCAGCCCGGAAAGTTGGATGTGAGGTTTATTCTTCAACCCTAAAACATATTTATAAGTCAATACCTTACGACATTTTTCCGTAATCAGTTCTTCTGATAGTTTTCCACTTTTTACAGCATTTAAAACACCATCCAATTCTCTCTTCAAATTACGAGGAGCCAATAATAAATCATTACCTGCTATCAAGGCTTGAGCGCATATATTCTCATTTTGCGAAATACCTTTCATCTCCAAAGCATCTGTAAAAACCAAGCCTTGAAAGCCCAATTCCCGACAAAGCAGATTATAAATAATATGTGAAGAAATCGAAGCCGGATTTTTACCCAATTCAGGTACCTCCAAATGTCCTACCATCATACCTCCCAATCCTGCTTTAACAGCCTCTTTAAACGGAAAAAGCTCAATGCTGTCCAAACGCGCACGATCAAAATTCAAAACCGGTAACGCCTTATGAGAATCCACTTCCGTATCTCCATGTCCCGGAAAATGTTTACAGACAGACAATACCCCTCCATCCTCCAAACCACGAGCATAAGCTACCACTTTTTGAGCCACATTCCGAGGATCACCACCAAAAGAACGGGTATTAATAACCGGATTCCGAGATTAACATCTACATCGGCCACCGGAGCAAAATTGATCTGCACACCTATCTCCTTACATTGCCGGGCTACTTCCTTACCATATTCATAAAGCAGTTCATTATCCTGTATACATCCCAAGACTCTGTTTCTTGGAAAACGAGGGGTTCCCTTCAAGCGCATAGCCAGCCCCCATTCACCATCAAAAGTTATGAGCAAAGGCACTTCCGCCAGACTCTGCGCATAATTAGTCAATAAAACCTGATCAGACAACTGACCGCCCGAAAAAAGTAATCCTCCTACTTTATATTCTTTTATAGCTGCATATATATTGTTTTTATTTCGCTGTGTCTGAAGAGGAGCCACTGTGTGTATAAACAGTTGTCCTATCTTTTCCTTCAAACTCATTCAGAAAGCTGTTCATCCACCATGCCTTACAATCCTGAGTATCCGCCTTCCCCTTTTGTAACAGCCCAGGCATCTGCTGTGCATACGTCATCACACATCCGACGACACATAAACTTATAAATAACAATACGTTTCTCTTCATCTAATTTCTTCAATTATATCAGATTTCCTTATACAACAGCAACTATCAGTCTTTTCCATCCTTACTTTCATTTTTCCCACATAAACAGCATTTTTTTCCCATTTGTTGCAATGAAATCTCCTTGCCATCCAAATTCTTATAAAACAAAGTCTTATCAAAATAAGAATGCGAATGACCTCCCAAGACAATATCAATATTACGAGTATTAAGAATCAAAGTTTCATCAGAATAAGGTTTTCCTTGCCACCCTAAATGAGACAAACAAACCACTAAATCACATTTTTCCCGATTCTTCAATATATCCGCCACACGCTGAGCAGCTCTATTGGATTTTCAAAAACCACTCCTTCACAGTTTTTTGCCTGTACTAGCCCCTCCAATGCAGGACTCAGTCCGAACACACCTACCTTTATCCCCTTACGTTCCAAAATAACATACGGTTTGACAAGCCCCTCCAAAACAGTTCCCTGTACACCATAATTAGCACAAACAACAGGAAAATCCGCCATTTTAAAAAGACGTGCCATATTATCCAAGCCCAAATCAAACTCATGATTTCCAATAATCCCGGCATCATATCCCATTTCATTCATCAGCTTCACTTCAACTTCACCACCAAACATATTATAAAAAGGAGAGCCTTGTGAAAAGTCACCACAATCAAACAATAACAAATCCTTATCCTGTTTCCGTATTTCTTTTATTAAGGTAACACGACGTACAAAACCCGCTTTTCCTGCAAACTCCGGATTCGGATCAGTAATGGGGATAGGTTCCACACGGCTGTGGGTATCATTAGTATGAAGTATCAAAAGTTCTTTGATATCCTGTGCTGCCAGCGCACAACATACACACAAAGCAGTAAATAATACATATATTCGTTTCATGACGGTTCAGTTTATTCTTTAACGGTAATTCTTCCTTCTATCTTTGAGTCTATTTTCTTCCCTGCTTTAGTCTGCTCATTCACATAGTTCAGAAACAACTGACGCACTGTGGCCTTTTCAGGCAGCAATTTATCCGCATCGCCCACTTTGGCAAAAGCAGTCATATGGTCATTTCCCTCAGCCAAATAATCCAAGGTGGCTACTTTATACTCTTTAGAGTCTTCAATTTCTTTTCCGGCCACTGTAGCATCCAATAATTTTCCATCTCCAGAAATTTCAAGACAAGCGCCACTTAATCCCTCACCATGCACAGCTGCTATATTTTCAAAAAGTTCACGCAGCAAAACCCCATTCATAGTAACAATGCACAATGTATTTTCAAAGGGAGTTATTTCATAAATATTACCGTAAGTTATATCCCCCTCGGGCAAAGCCGTACGTAGTCCCCCCATATTCGTCACCCCCACGTCGCCATACGGCCTATATATGCAGAAGCAGAATAACGTAAAATATCCGCTACCAAGTTGGATAACTCACTTTCAGGACGAAAGCGATCCATAAAACGAGCGCTTTGTCCTATGACCGGTGACATAATACTATCAACCGTTTTTTGATACGGAGCCAAAACAGCGATTGCAGCGGAATCCGGATTAGCATCCAAAGCTGCTGTCACTTCTATCCTGCTTCCCTCAACTGACGCCAGAGAATAGCCTGAATGACAGCTTGAAAACATAAAAATCCCGGCTACTATCCTGCCGGAATGATACACATAATTCGGTTTGGTTTCATGTTTATTAGTTGTTTATTGCCCAAATGTAGTTAAAAAAGAAGTTGCAACCAACGATATCAGATGAAAAATAGTTGAATTTAATTTGGCTGTATGACAAAAATCTAGTAATTTTGCACCGCTTTCGCGCAATCGCTGTCAAAGAAGAGTTACTTGATATGTTGCGTTGGTAACGATAAACAATTTAAAATCAAAAAAAATGGATTTAATTAAAATTGCTGAAGAAGCATTTGCTACTGGCAAACAGCATCCTTCATTCAAAGCTGGTGATACTATTACAGTGGCATACCGTATCGTTGAAGGTAGCAAGGAACGTGTACAGTTGTACCGTGGTGTTGTTATCAAAATCGCTGGACATGGTGACAAAAAACGTTTCACCGTTCGTAAAATGTCTGGAACTGTAGGTGTTGAACGTATTTTCCCTATCGAATCTCCGGCTATCGACAGTATCACTGTTAATAAAGTTGGTAAAGTTCGTCGTGCTAAATTGTACTATTTACGTGCTCTTACTGGCAAGAAAGCTAGAATTCAGGAAAAAAGAGTTAATCAGTAAGATTTATCATTCCTACATAAAAGGAGTATTCTCTTCCCGAGAATACTCCTTTTTTAATTTACATCCCCTTTACCACGATTTTTTATATAATCATGAACAAACAGACTTGAAATAGCATTTATATTTAATATTGAATCAAACTTAAACCATTTATGAAAAGAATAATGTTCATTTTAGGAGTAAGCATCATTATGGCCTTACTTACTGTTACCGCAGCCTTGGCAGGTTGGTGGCTCGGAGCGTCTCTGCCTCTAGATATATCTGATACCACTCAACAAATAGCAGCATTAACTCACCGCTTCTGCTTGTACATGGATACTCTATATTGTAAGTCGCAAAGTACTGACAAAAATCAGTCTCAAACCATACTAAATATATAGTCCATTAAAACAAAAAGGTCAACCGATTCTATATCATTCTCGATTTGACCTTCTTATTTAAAATCTTGTTTTCATCATTCCTTATTTTCTGTTTCCTGTATCCCGGACTCTTCCTTTCCACGTAAATAAACAGAAGGTGCCACACCGAATTGTTGCTTAAAACATTTACTAAAATAGAACGGATCATTAATACCTACTTTATAAGAAACTTCGGCTACCGTATAACGATTTTCCAACAACAGTTCCGCCGCTTTCTTCATACGAATAATCCGGATATATTCATTGGGTGAATATCCCGTCACCCCACGTACCTTACGATAAAAAAACGGTTCGTCCCAATCCCATCATCGAAGCAAACTCATCAATCGTAAACTGAGCATTACCAATCTGTTGATCCATAACCATCTGTAATCTGTCAGCAAATTCTTTATCCTTATCAGAGGTACAAATAGCCGGTCGTACCATATTCGGATCATTCGAAAATTTCTCACGTAATTTCTCACGTTGCTCTATTAGTTTGAAAGCGCGTGCCAACAGTAGTTTCGGGCTAAAAGGCTTAGTAATATATGCATCCGCACCACTTTCCACGCCTTCCAAATGACTTTCGGCAGACTCATAGCTGTCAATAAAATAATAGGTATATGACTTGTATCAAAATCATTCTTCAATTTTCGGGTTACCTCAAATCCTGTCATCCCCGGCATCAGCACATCACAGATATCAAATCAGCATCATACGTACGTGCACGTTCCAATCCAGACGGACCATCCGCCTCGGCCACAACTTCAAAATATTGTCCCACTTCTTCTTTCAAAAACTCACGTACATCGTTATCATCTTCTATAATAAGTACTTTACGCTTATTAAGTGGTGCAGATGGAAGTTCCACGCCCCCTTCTTGCGCCGATATTTCTTCTGCAAGAACAGCTGCATGATGTACTTCCTCCTCTTCCAACAACACATTATGGGGAATCAGAAAATCTTTTTCCTCATAAACAGAAATATCAGTAGGCAAACTGACCGTAAATATAGACCCACCACCTTCATTTTCAGTATATACTATCGTACCTTTATGTACACACACCAGTTCATGTGTCAAATGCAGGCCAACTCCGACACTACTACCCGAAAAGCTACTTTGCATAAAACGCTTAAATAACTCATTACGTTTCTCTTTAGGAATGCCTACACCGGAATCGGCTACCGATATGACCAACTGTTTCTTTGCTTCATCCACCGTCACAGAAAAAGTCACTTTTCCACCGCTGGGTGTATATTTGAAAGCATTAGACAACAAATTATAAGTCACTTTGTCCAAATAACCCTTATCGATAAACATCTTATAAGAAGCTACAGATGGCAAGAACTTGAAATCCATATTCTTAGACTCAGCAGCATCATTGAAACTCAAGAAGATTTCATACAAGAAAGCCATGACATCCGTTTCCTCCAAAGAAAGGGCCAGTTTATTATTCTGCATCTTACGGAATTCCAGCAACTGATTGATAAGACGCAACATACGCTGGGTGCTTTTATCCATGACCTTCAATGAATAAGCCATTTCTTTAGGGATTTTACCACCACGCTGCATCTTTTCCAATGCTCCTTGTATCAAAGTCAAGGGAGTACGGACTCATGAGAGATATTCGTGAAAAAAACTAATTTATACTCTGTCAGCTGTTTCTCCACCTGTATACGATTACGCAAAGTATTAAAGTCACGCATCAGTCTGAAAGTGATATATAGCGCCACCCCTATCAAAATAGCATAAATAAAGAAAGCCCAAGTAGTTTTCCAAAAAGGAGGAACAACAATAATCTTCAAAACCGTTTCTTTATCTCCCCACACACCGACCCCATTGCAAGCTTTCACCCGCAATTTATAAGTACCGGGTGCCAGGTTCTTATAAGCTGCAAAATTCAACGAAGACGGTATACTCCACTCTTTATCATAATTATCCAACCGATACGTATATTTAGTACTATTCGTTCCGGAATAATCAAATGTAGAGAAATCTATGACAAAAGAATTTTGAAAATATTTCAACTCGATTTCATCTGTATAAATCAACGAACGGTCTAACGGAGAATCCACATCGCCCGGGCGCATGGCAATACCATTAATTCGAAGATTGGTAAAAGCTGCCATAGGAGTTACAGTGGAATTATTCACAATTTTGCCGGGAGTGATAACAACCAATCCATAATTAGAACCAAACATCAGTTTGCCATCCTTACTCACACAACCACTGTTCTCACTATAGACATTCCCCAACGCATATGCCGAGAAAAAGAAATTTTCAAAGGCATGTGTATCCGGATCAAAACGAGAAATACCATATTCCGTTGCAACCCAAAGCTTACCCTCCCTGTCTTCAACAATAGATTGCACCATACTGTTTACCAACCCGTCACTTCCATCATAATGCTCAAAAGTCAAGTTTCTGTAATCACCTTCTGGCATACACATACTGAAGCCTTTTCCTGAAGTACCTACCCATATCCGGCCTTTACTATCTTGATGGATACATTTTATTTCATTACTACGTAACTTACCGTTATTATAATTATAAGTAATATAGTTATCCGGGTCATTCATTAACGAATCAGGATTAAATATGTAAACTCCGGCACTGGTGCCCACCCATATCCATCCATTATTGTCTTCCTGTATCACACGAATCTGGCGCTGGCTATAAAAATTGTTCAAAAACCGCTTGAATACATACTTATCCTTTTCCTTCACCGCCAAATTCAATCCACCGCCAAAAGTACCTATCCACATTCTATTCTTCCGGTCCCGGTAAAGAGTAAAAATATTATTATTCCCAATAGACAGAGGATCATTCGAGTGATAAGTGTACCATTTCCCGTCAATACTTAATCCGTTTCCACGGCTACCCAACCAAATACTACCATCAGCCCCTTCCTCAACAGCATAAATGTTAGAATCAAAATAACGACTGCTCTCTATCGTTTTCAAATGAGGGTCATAAATATACAATCCTCCACGACGGGTCCCCAGCCAAATCTTATCATCAGGCATACGGTTGATCATACGCACGGTATTTGAACGGTCTGATAAAGTTTCATCTTCAGGAAAAACACGCTCAGCTCCTTCATTCAAGACCGAAAGACGAGAAATACCCGTATATTCCGAACTGACCCAAATACCACCGGCTCGATCCTCCATAATATATTGCAAGAAATTTGAAGTGATATGACTGAATCCATTAATATTGGATTCGAAATGCTGCAATTCATCAGTTGCCAAATCATAAGCAAACAAACCGTTACCATAAGTGGAAATCCAAACAATATCACGAGAATCATGAACGATGTGGTAACGTTCCTCATCTATATAATTTACTTTATCAGCCGGAATCAGTTGGAAAGACTTGACAAATCTGGTCTTGGCGTTGACATACCATACCTTACCTGTATGATTATAAATCCAGAAATTCCCCCGGTTGTCAATCTGAACTTGTCCTCTTGCTATATTCAGTTCCGTATCCCGGCTCACCTGATGAGTTCTCAAATTAAAGACATAACTGCCATCTTCCGTAAAAACGATCCAATCGTTTTGCAAGCGCATGGTACTATATACTTTACTACCTTCACCTAAACGGGTAACAATACGGCTATCCTCTCCTTCTCTCTTCAACGAAATTGTTCCTGTTCCCGAAAGAAAAAAAACATCTTTACCAAAAGACATCATCTTGAAGGCATCATGATTTTCTTCCACCAATACTGCCTTGTTCCCTACCACTTGAGCTATACCGTCATGGCTACCAATCCATATTCTTCCTTGCTCATCCTCAGATATATAAGTAATATTATTAGAAGGGAGATATTGTTTTCTTTCTTGAAAACCACAGATGTAAATTCACCATTCATATAAGTCACTTTACGACACCCGTTTCCATCCTGCCACAACCAGACATTACCTTCACGGTCAGTCATCTTGTAACTATACAGTTGCTCATATTCCCCACAACCGGTAAAATCAACAAAACAATCTTTCTTCAGATCATAACAACTAAACAACTCGGCAGAAGTCGCAATCCATAAGAAACCATTTTTATCTTCTTCCAAATCGCGAATCCGATGGTCTATCAACGAAATTTTATTTCCACCCTCAGGACGATAAGTCACAAACGAATTCCCGTCATAACGACTAAGTCCATTCAGCGTTCCCATCCAAATAAAACCTTTGCTATCCTGATATATATACCGAATTGAGTTATTGGCGACCCCATCTCCCGTAGTCATATGAGTAGAACGCACCTCGACTGATGCGGCAATACTCTGACTGAAAAGAATAAAGAATGCCCATAGAGCATAGATGTGTTTTTTCATATCATTTATCACAGTGTTTTTGTCTTGCAAAGGTATAAAAAAAAGAGTGTATCAGAATGAATCGATACACTTCTTTTTATTTTAATCCATATGGAAGACCTCGGGCAGCGGAATAGTAACCGGAGAGTTATCCGGATTCACTTCCATGATATCCGCCATATAGTCCCACCATTTCTGCACGATAGGATTGGCTCCCATATCTTGCGAAGACTCCTCTCCTTTAGTTTTCTGACAAGCAAACAGAATATTTGTATCCTTGTCCCAATAAATGGAGTAATCATATACTCCTCCATCGGACAACATTTTTTTTTAATTCCGGCCAAATGGCTGCATGTCTCTTCTCATACTCTTTCTCGAAGCCCGGCTTCAAGAACATTTTAAAAGCTTCACGTTTCATGGTATTTTCCTCCTTTTTATAAAGTCCTTGTTTTTACTTATTTAGTTTCTCCATCCATTACATGGAAAATTGGTTCGGAAGTCTTTTGTTCCGTACGGTAATATTGCACGGCACTATCATTCATTTTAGGATGCTGCTTGTTCAGCAAATTAATCATCTCAGCACCCGCCAAAGTACCGGTCCATAGCCGTGGACAGCATACACATTGACCGGACGATAATAATAAAAAGCCGGATCAAAAGCCATACCTGTACCTACACAAGTTCCATCCACCTGACCTTCCGCATTGATTTGGGTGGTAACGGCATGCCATCAACTGTGCCACCGGACCGTATGCCATAGCATCAATCCATCCTTTATTGATAGCATGGGCAAAGCAATATACATAAATAGCCGTGGCCGAGGTTTCCAGATAAGAATCGTTACGATCCAGCAACTGATGCCAGAAACCTTCACCACTCTGGCAGGCAGCAAGACCACGTACATGAGCACGGAACAACTCCAGAATTTTATCGCGCTGAGGATAATCCTCCGGCAACACATCCAATACCTCACACATAGTCAACAACGCCCAACCATTGGCACGTCCCCAATGGAAAGCAGGATGATCCTGCATACCTTCCACCCATCCATGACGGAAAAGGTTTTTCCCGGGTACCCACATACGGTCTGCAAATTGAAATATCTGACGTACAGCTTCGCTCAAATACATTTGCTTTTTATCACCGGCAATACATGAATACCAAGCTACCGGCGGAATACCCATAAACATATCGTCCAACCACAGCGTATTATGTTGTGGACGGGTACGGGCAAATGTTCCATCAGCAAGACGATACTCCTTATTCACAATAAAATCCATATAATTATCAATCAACGGCTTAAGTTCCGGTGAATTTTCCTTCATCTGCACCTTGACCATAGCCGCGCACACCGCCCCGGCATCATCCAATGCATGAGGAGTCAGAATTTGTTTCATCTGCGGATCTACAGTTCCATACTTTTCCAATACCTTACGGAAGTGCGGAGCAACCTCGGCCAGAAACTGAAAACGATCTGTTACATATTTATAATAAGCTGATCCCCCGTAGCCTCAGCAGCAGCCAACATAGCTGAATAAGTCACCCCCCATTCATAACTTGCCAAACGGAAAGCACCTCGTTCCAGCTGTGCATCAGCCGTCATATTGGCATAATCCGTAATAACCTTACCTGTATTCTTATCAACGACACGAGTCGGAGTATTCTTTTCCAAATAACGAAGGACACGATCCATATCGGCCTTTATCTCCTCTGTAGTGAGCATACCGTAAGGCACTTTGTATGCAGGTTGCAACAAATGTAACGGCGTATTCGAATCATTCAGTACTTCTTTCTTCTTTTGCGCATTCGCACCCGTTCCAGCCAGCAGCAACAGAGCGCCCATCATGCTTAATGTTTTCAGATTCATGGTATATAGTCTTTATTCATTTTTAAATTCATAACCTCTAAATATCCCCTCTTTCAAGTCCGGTCCGAAATAAAACCAGGCTGGGTAGCTGGTTGTATGCCACATTTTGAGTAGCGATACTGATACGATACACCGGATCTTCCAAGAAAGTATGAAAACGGTATTCAGTCGGTATCCGCGACACATACAGACGAAGTGCCGAATTATCTTCCGTACGGAGCAGCACCTCCTCACGCCAATCACCTATTATATCTCCCTGCAAACAAGGATGGGACTTCGTACCATTATTTGAATCCGTTCCATCAAATATCATTAACGGACGACATACATCGTCTTCCCAATCATACTTGGTTATCCTGTTTTATCCAGCAACTCACGAAGCAAATCTCCATCCCACCATACAGCCATATTAACTGAAAAGCTCTTGAGATCAGGACGAATCACTTCACCTTTTATATTACGTACTCCTTTTGAATCGGATGACCACATCTCCACTCCCGGATTGCGCGGATCAACATCAGCAGCCATACACCGGCCTACATCTATACTACTTTTCACCTGAAACAGCACTTCACCCGTAGCCGCATTACGGAAAGTGGAACCATCTTTCTTATTTTCATGACAATCCCAAACCTGCAAGCCTTTTAATCCGGGAGCAAATTGTGTCAGATGCATAGCGTCTCCATGCCCCATACGGGTAGAATACAATCCTTTTCCATCATGATCAATGGCACAAGAACCATACATTATTTCATCACATCCGTCACCGTCCACATCGCCTACACGAAGATTATGGTTACCCTGCCCGGCATAGTCTTCACACCCCGAATTATTGCTGTCGAACACCCAGTGCTGTTTCAAGTTCTTGCCATCCCAGTCGAATGCCGCCAGCACAGTGCGGGTATAATATCCACGGCACATCACCACACTGGGATGTACTCCATCCAGATAAGCTACACAAGCCAGGAAACGGTCACTGCGTTGGCACGGTTGTCTCCCCAGTCGGTCAGCTTACCACGAGCCGGAACATAATCAATTGTTTTCATCGCTTCTCCTGTCAGTCCGTTGAATACGGTTAAGTATTCGTTACCGGTCAGGATACGTCCTTGGTTACGAGGTGTATTCCCGTGGGAATTTCCGTCTGTGATACCCGGTTCACGGTAATCAGCTTGGCATCACCTATTATCTTTCCTTTTCCATCCTTTGTTCCATCAGAAGTCTTCATGACTACTTCTGCTTTACCATCTCCATCCAAATCAAACACCATAAACTGGGTATAATGTGCTCCGGCACGGACATTATGCCTAGTCAATACGCCATAGTTTTTCTCCGGTCAGACGATAACAGTCAAAATAAACATTTCCGGTGTAACCGTCATGTGCATTATCATGTGCATTGGAGGGGTCCCACTTCAAGATAATTTCATATTCACCGTCGCCGTCCACATCACCTATAGATGCGTCATTAGGACTATAGGTGTATTTTTGTCCCGAAGGAGTCACACCTTCCGCCGGTCTGTCCAGAGGAATATCGATATAACCTGACGGAGCATTAGCCGGCAAAGTATAATTTCCATTCAACTTACCTGTTTCAACCCCATTTATCACCGGTTTTACAGTATATACCGCTTTTTCATTACCTGAGTAAGTATCCCGGTAAAAAGTACCTGTAGAATGGGGGACTTCCGCTATTTTCTCTCCATTTCTATATACATTGAAAGAAGTATTGATCGGATCGGAAGACAGGTAACGCCACGACACCACTACGTCCAATGGATTTTCACGAATGGCCACAACGCCACGCCCCAACTGCTCTTTTTGCAGTTTGGAATAATTGTAGGCCGGTTGGGCAACCGTACCGGTTGCCACACACAGAGCTGCTAAAGCACTCCATAGTTTTTTTTTGTGTTTTCATTGTTTATCTTGTTTCTCCTTGTAAACTATATTTTCCTCCACCACATTCTCCGCATTTACCACATTCTTCACAAACTTTGTCACTTCCCCCACAGTCACATTCCTTATTTCCACGTTTTTGATAGGAAGGCGGGCATCGCCTTTCAAATCATAAACAGCCTCGGTACGGTCGCAAGTCACACTATCCATATAAAGTCCGTTGATGAATGTAATGCTATCCTGATAGGTAGGTACCAAATCACGCCACTGGTAAAGCACATCCGTATCCACTTCGAGTACACGTTGCATCTTTCCCGCCTTCACATTTTTCATCCAGATATTTTCAATAAATCCACCACGACGATGATTGGTTTTGGCAAAGAAAAGACGGAATACAGAATCGGGAGCCGTACAATTGTGCATGTACACATTCCGTACACCACCAGACATTTCACTACCGATTCCCAGTAACGTATGTCCTTTCAAGATATCACAATGGCGTATCACAATATTCTCACAAGGAGTATTCAGACGCCATGCATCCTGGTTACGCCCTGCCTTTATAACCACAGCATCATCTCCCTGATCGAACACACAGTTCTCTATCAGGAAGTTACGGCTCATTTCCAAGTCAATTCCATCATTATTATGACCATGAGCCTTTACATCCAAATTACGTACGATACCACCATCACACATATAAAGATGTATCGTCCAAAAAGGACTCTGGCGAATCTTGAATTCATCCAGCAACACATTTTTACACCGGTTGAAATGAATCAGATGAGGACGAAGATGGTTTTCTCCTTTTGCCATCTGACGCTGTTCTACAGGTACATCGGTAGAAGCCATCGTATATAACTCTTTCAAAGCATCCATGTGAGGTTTAGGACGTTTGAACCAGATTTTCCAAGTATCCATGATAGGAGCCAGTGTCCCTTTTCCGGTAATAGCAATATTCTCACAATCCATAGCATACAGCAACGGAGAATAGTTATAACATTCCATACCTTCCCATGAAGTCATCACAGCAGGCAGATAATCAGAGGGATTATCTGTAAAGCGTAATATGGCATTTTCTTCCAAATGAAGATTTACATTACTTTTAAAATGAACAGGTCCTGTCAGCCATTCCCCTTCAGGAACAACCACACGACCTCCTCCGGCCTTATTACAAGCTGCTATGGCTTTGGCGATAGCTTCCGTATTCACTGTTTCCCCACCTTTCACCGCACCATAATCCACAATGGAAAAATCTTGTTCGGGAAAAACACATTCTTTGATGGGTTCCATAGCAAAAGGAGCATCGACAACTACCGTTTTATACTTTGGAGCCGGTGCCGTACATGATACGGCAAAAGCTACGGCCGCAATACCAGCCAAGGATTTTAAAAAAGTCTTCTTCATTTTATCAGTTGTTTTTCATTGTAATTTCTGTATGCACAAATATCCTGAATATCTTTGTTCACCCTATTTTATCCGAGGCATATAAAGGCATATCTGATCCAATACCACACCTTCATCCAATGCGGTAAAAATTAAACGATGGGAAGCTTTCCGTGCAACAGGAAGAATCATCCGGCGAACAGCCTGATTACACAAAACATTCTCCTTCCATTCTTCACTGCGTCCTTTAGTTTCATACGAAACAGCCTCCGTGGCACTTCCATCCAAAGAAATGGTAAAACGCAACCGTTCTCCTTCTACCGGATGATTAGGCAACAACCGTACTTCCACCTCGACAGAATCCGTTTCCCATGCAGCAAATTCAAAAGTCAGTTCTTTCTTTTTCTCCACCGCTACCGCCTTTCCTTCATAGCCTAGCCCTTCACAAATAACCGATGCCCCTTCAACACAATCAGCGCCATTCCATGTATAAACTGCCTGAGGTTTTTCAAGCAGCCCGGACGATAGTGCTTTTCTTTCCACCCGGTTGAAAACCAGAAGTCTGCGTGGTTGGAAATCCATCATACGGTTCCATTTTGTTGTGTTATAGGTTTTTGTCAATGAAACTATACTGTCATACGCCCTGTCACTATCCGCCAATCAGCCTTTCCATGACGCGCCAACTGGGCTGTCAGCAATTTGTTATTCATTTGAGCAGCCGCCTGAACAGGATACTTCACCAACTGAAAATAAGTTTCTTTTTTCTGTGCAGGAAGCGCATGCCATTCCTGCTCCACCTTATCTGACAATTGTCTGTATGCGGCCAGACGTTCATTGATTTCCTGCTCACACCAAGGCAAATCACTGATCACTTTAAACTTAGGATCCTTCTCTTCCGTGCGGGTATTCCCCATAAATTCCGGCTTACGGATATAAGCCAAACGATAAGCTTCCTGCATGACGGGCTGTAACCGGTCAGCCCTATTTTTTCCAAACTCACGCTCCAGGAAATGACGTTGATGGGCAGCAACCCCCTGCTGCTTCACCGCTTCCAAGTTCCATGCCATATCCAGGAAAAGTTCTACCTGATATTCAGCCGGTTTAATATCTCCGACATTCAATATCCACATTTTCTGTATACCCCGCTCGCATGCCAAAGACATTTGCTGGTATACCAAGGAAGGATGGGCAGTTCCCAACCAAAGATAATCATGCGGACGCCCCCAATAGGACACGTGATAATACACTCCGTTTCCTCCCTTACGGGCACGCTCTTCCGCTGTAGGGAAATGACGGATATAACCATAATTATCATCACACCACATCAGCGTCACTTCATCGGGCACTTGCAGCCCGGCATGGTATACATCCAAAACTTCCTTATAAGGAATAAAGACTTGAGGCACCTGGGTCACATCCTTATTTACATATTTAGTCAACAAATCGCGCTGGTCCTTCAATACCTTGGTCAAAACAGCTTTTTGTTCTTCTATGGTCTTAGCACCATTCATCGCACCATCGTGTACGCCACGCATACCTAAAGTATACAGATTATCCAACTCTGCCACCTCCTTTACGCGTTGCTCCCAAAAAGACAAGACATGAGCACTGTTGTGAACATAGTCATACTCTCCCACTCCATCCCGTTTCCACTCACCATTGGTATTCCGCATCATCGGTTCACAATGAGAAGTACCTATAAAAATACCAAACTTATCAGCCACTTCTTTATTGCCCGGTGTAAAATAAAAAGGTACAGAGCAACCATGCATAGCCGGCCAGAAGGTATTGGCACGCAGACGAAGCAATAACTCAAAAATCCGCTCATGTGTTTTCGGACCGATTTGTCCTTTCACATCACTTGGTTCGTATGTCTGCCAGCTCCAAGGGGTAAGCCCCCAGTCCTCATCGTTGATAAAAATTCCCCGATACTCTACAGAAGGAGACTGCACATTCCGATAAGAAGCCGGTAGTTGAAAAATCTCTTTCTTTGCAGGCGTCGCATCTGCCACCACTCCCATGGAGAAACGCCTATCAACCGTGAAAGTTCCATGACGCCGTATGCAGTACCACGCTTGTCACTGCCGGCTATAACTAATTTACCATTGGAAGAAACGGTCAGCAGAAAAGCTTCTTTTTTATTTTTTATAGGAGACAAATCAACCCCTGCCTTATCGATCAAATTACTTTGTCCGATGGTTCCGACTATAATCATTCCTTTTTTACTTTCTGGAGTAACAATTATGCGGGTAGAAAAGACAGACTCTACATCACGATTGAGCAAATTCAAAGCTGTATGTACAACTTCTTCCTCTGAATTGCCACAGGCAACAGTCACCGGTTCGCCTGATTTCAAGACAAAAGGGTTCTGTCCATATACAGACAATACTGCTAAAAAGAAAGCTAGAAAAGAAATGAGTTTTTTGTATTTCATAGTTTTTATTTTCAATATTGCAAAAATAAGACGAAATAGGATTGGATTCCATAGAATAAGATACAATAATATGGAAATTCGTCCATAAAGCCTGTATTATTTATCGTATTTACGGTGCTTTTTACACTTACAATAAATTTATAAAAATATAGGGAAGAGCATATAAGAATTTTCTCTTCCCCACATTAAGTATCAATTTTCGTATCTGGGATTCTGTTTTAAATTACTATTTTCATTCAATGAAATCACAGAATATATCTTCCAAAACGGTAGATTACAGAATTCAACAGGCACTAAAACAATTACGGAAAGAATTAAAAGACTACTTACCCTTACTTCTATTCTTTTTTGCCCCTTAATAGGAACCCGTACATCCTATTATATCCTTGTACCCTATCACTTCATAACTGATATGATGATAAGAAGTGTTTCTGCCGGGAATATATGCCTCTCCAAAAGTTGTGTCAATGTTCCCAACGCTTTACCCCGAAACAGGATAGTAGGTTCTTATCTTTCTGATTATGTTCTTCATACAAAACGCTCCTTTTTACAAAAATACAAAATAGGTGCGATAAAATATTACCCTATCCGTCTAAAGACATCTATAACCTAAGAATACGGCAATTTTTCTAACTATATAGATTTCAAAGAAACATATTTCTTATTCCTTCAGCAAGTTTACAAAAAAAAGTTGGAAGACAATATGCTCTCATGCCCTCATTAACGATGATAATCATCTCATTAACAATGCACTATATTATGAGTGTATCATCTTTATGCTCTCATAAATGCCCTCATGCCCTCACTGTGTTTACTTTCTCACACAGACATATATTACTTATTATCAGATATATACATTAACATTTATCTATTTCCCGAAAATCAAGAAACAGCCGTTTTTCAGGCTTTTTCTCTTCCATGTCATGCCCAATGCAGCCTTTACGGATTTATACCGATAGCACAAAGCATATCTCCCGATTATACGATACAAACATAGGGATGTAGTTACGTAAGGATAGGAACAGGTTTACATCAAAATTCCTTCATGATTGCTCAACCAAACTACAGGACCGACGCATTAAAAATTATTGTCCTGCAAAAGTTGTGACAAATAGTTTTCATCCCATCCCGCTTTTAGTCTTTTCAGATTCATACTTCCTTTTGTTGTTTTCTCATTCTTAAGTGTGGTAAGCGCCATCTTTGTTGCCACCGAAAAGTTTCCGGCAGCATTTTTCACCTTTTTACTGTAGTCTTCTCGAAAGGTAACATCCAGTTGCCAATGAAGATTATTCCCAATAGACCAATGCTGCCTGATGGCAGATGCAATCTTCTCAGGTCGGGTATTATCAAGTGAAGTTACATAGTATCTGACCTCTTGAGTATATTCCCCTGTTGCGACTATTGTTCTTTCCGACTTTATCCTTAACAACAGACTTCAACCCCACAAGTTTCTTCTTGAACATTTTCTCCATTATAGATCCATAACTGACTACAGTACAGTTTCTTTTCTCAATCCTTCCATGTCCGGCATTTTTCCGACACATGCCTGATGACTCTATTGATTATTTCATCTCTATCCTGATAATAGTCAATGATTTGTTTAGCCGGTTGATAATTTTTTTCTTATTCTCCTTTATAGCGATAATATAATTTGCATCATGCTCAATAATGGTCTGGGTTATATCTTTCTCGCATCCCATCGCGTCAATTGTAACAATACAACCACTTAGTTCCAAAGAGTTAATCAACAATGGAATAGCTGTAATCTCACTGCTTTTGTCATCTACTTTCACCTGACCTAAAGAAATTCCATTAGCGGCAGACCAGGCGGAAACCATCCATAATTTGAATCCTTCTTTTCCCCTAGTATGTTCTCCATCACATTGGTTGGACCACGCATGAGCTTGCCATCTATAGCTACAACGCCTTTCACCTCCTGACAGACTTGTTTTACCCAATTACGGAAGATCAACTCAAAATAATCGGGCTTTATCATACTGAAGAATCTGTTAAAAAGTATCATGACTGGGGATGAACTCCAGGCCAGGTATGCGACTCTTGAAAAAAGCAATTTTCGCATTGCCAAATTCCTCAATCTCATTCCAGGATTGGGCGCCACAGATTACAGCAGCAATGGATATATAGATAATAGTTTCCATTTTATGGACTTTTTTGCGGTTCATCCTAGGATCTTCTATTTGTTTACAAAGGTCAATTATACCAATTTTCATGTTAGTTTATGTTTTAATATATCTTATAAGGATAAGAAAAACAATCGACACAGGCAGATAATAACACATTAATAATCAACAATATAATAAAAACAACAAGAAATAATATAGTAAAAAATATAATGCGTCTGCCCTATTCCTCTGTAAGCATTCGGCCTCGTGCGTGTTTTTTTCCCCTCTTTTCCTTCCTACCTTTGTGGCTTCATTATAATCTTAATCCATTATGTGTTCAGTATTAGAATTTTCTAGCGAAAGTGATAAACTACGT
>ENA-OQCX01000375-OQCX01000375.1-human-gut-metagenome-genome-assembly--contig:-NODE-375-length-23378-cov-2.204894_pt1 | contig 23378 bp, 27 predicted proteins | sample MGYA00242762_ERZ504587 | MGnify/ENA primary metagenome ERZ504587 (study PRJEB26092, sample SAMD00036337) | human gut metagenome | host: Homo sapiens | study: EMG produced TPA metagenomics assembly of... | reverse complement strand
TGTTTAGGAAACAGTAGTTGTGGTCCGGGAGTGCTGAAGAAATACGCCATTGATAAGCAGAAATCTCATACTTTGCGGGTACGCTTCAGTCTTATAAAATGATGTATGGCAAAAGGTTTGAATAGGCGACGGCGACATATCTTTCCGGTGGCAGACAGAAATATAGAATTAAATTAAAAATCAAATATCAAAATGAAAAGAGCAACAACTTTTTTATCACTCCTTGCTTTATCGGCAGGTTTGTTGGCGCAATCTTCCGTAAAACAGAACGCCAATAACTTGTCAGGACGTGGCTGTGATGATATGGTACAATGGGATTTCATGTGTACCGGTGGTAATAATTCCGGAAAATGGACGAAAATCGGAGTACCTTCTTGTTGGGAACTGCAAGGATTCGGTACTTATCAATATGGCATGAAATTCTATGGTAAGGCTTTTCCTGAAGGAGTAGCTGACGAACAAGGTTTGTATAAATATGAATTTGAGTTGCCTGCCGAATGGAATGGTAAACAGATAGAGCTGGTATTTGAAGGCTCTATGACTGATACGCAGGTAAAGATAAACGGTCGTAAAGCCGGCTCCATGCATCAGGGAGCTTTTTACCGCTTTATTTATAATGTGAGTGACCGGGTATTTTTCGGATCGAAAAAAGAATGTACTTGAAGTAACTGTAAGCAAGGAAAGTGCGAATGCAGGGGTTAATTTGGCAGAACGCCGTGCTGATTATTGGAATTTCGGAGGTATTTTCCGTCCTGTGTTTATCGTGGCGAAACCGGCTCAAAATATAGATCGTCTGGCAATAGATGCGAAGGCGGATGGGAATTTCTATGCCGATTGTTTTCTGAATATGGCAGTAGAAGGTGCTAGGGTACATACTGTCATAACAGATGCTAAAGGGAAAAAAGTGGCCGAAAATACTTCGGATGTCCGTACGGGCAGCGACCATGCTTCGATTAATTTCGCTGTAAAATCTCCTGAATTATGGACGGCTGAAACTCCGGCCATGTATCAGGCTACCTTTACCCTGCTTGATAAAGCAGGCAAAACATTGCATGTTGAAAATCAGAAATTTGGTTTCCGTACCATTGAAACACGTGAAAGTGACGGATTGTATATCAACGGTCGGCGTGTGATGATTAAAGGGGTGAACCGTCATAGTTTCCGTCCTGAAAGCGGACGTACACTGAGCAAGGCAAAGAACATTGAAGATGTATTGCTGATCAAGAGCATGAACATGAATGCCGTCCGCCTGAGTCATTATCCTGCCGATCCCGAATTTTTTGAAGCTTGTGACTCGCTGGGGCTTTATGTAATGGATGAGTTAAGCGGCTGGCATGGCAAGCACGAAACCATCAACGGGCAGAAGCTGGTAAAAGAAATGATTACCCGTGATGTGAACCATCCGTGTATTATCTGGTGGAGCAATGGTAATGAAAAAGGCTGGAATACTGAACTGGATGGTGAATTCCATAAATATGATCCTCAGAAACGTCCGGTGCTTCATCCGCAGGGCAACTTCAGTGGATATGAAACCATGCACTATCGTTCTTACGGAGAAAGCCAGAACTATATGCGTCTGCCGGAAATATTTATGCCGACCGAGTTTCTGCATGGATTGTACGATGGAGACACGGAGCCGGACTGTATGATTATTGGGAAATGATGCGTAAGCATCCCCGTTGTGCCGGAGGTTTCCTTTGGGTACTGGCCGATGAGGGCGTGAAGCGTGTGGATATGAATGGATTCATTGACAACTGCGGCAATTATGGACCGATGGCATTGTAGGTCCGCATCACGAAAAAGAGGGCAGTTACTTTACCATCAAGCAGGTGTGGTGTCCTATTCAAATCATGACCGATAGCCTTGACAGTCAGTTTGACGGCAAACTGAAAATAGAGAACCGTTACGATTTCCTGAATGCGAATACATGCCGTTTCACTTATAAATATGTGCAATTGCCTTCTGTAACCGATAAGGGGGGAATGAAAGTGATGAAACAGGGAGAGGTGAACTGTCCCGACATTCCTGCTCACGGTGCGGGTACACTGACTATTCCTGCGGCTGTCAAGGGGGCCAATGCTTTGATGCTGACAGTAACGGATAAGCAGGGGAATGATCTCTTTACGTGGAGTTATAAACTGGACGACGTTGCCGGATTGCAACAGGTTTCTGCCGGAAACAAGCCTTCTTATAAAGAAACTGCCGATGCATTGACGGTTGATGCCGGAGGACGTACATTTACTTTTTCTCAGAAAGACGGACAGCTGAAGGGGGTAAAGGTTGGAAGCCGTATCATCAGTCTGGCAAATGGTCCCCGTTTCATTGCCGCCAAGCGTTCGGACCGTTCTATGGATCAGTTTTATAACCATGATGACAAAGAGGCTGAAAAGAAGAAAACCCAATACACTACATTTGATGATGCCGGTCGTTTTACAGGCTTTACCGTGCGTGAAGAAGGCAATAACGTAGTGGTTACCGCTAACTACAAACTGGGATGTTTTGATCAGGCTGTATGGACTATCGCTCCTGACGGTACCGCTGCTATAGACTTTACATACAACTTCAGCGGTGTAGTGGATTTGATGGGGGTGATGTTTGATTATCCGGAAGATAAAGTGTTGAGCAAGCGTTGGGTAGGTGACGGTCCTTACCGTGTATGGCAGAACCGTCTGCATGGTCCGCAGTTGGGCGTATGGGAAAATGAGTATAATGATCCCATTCCTGCCGAAAGCTTTACTTATCCCGAATTTAAAGGGTACTTTGCTAATGTGCAATGGATGACTTTGAAAACACAGGAAGGAACGATAAGTATCTGTAACCGTACTCCTCAGAATTATGTAGGGGTTTATCAGCCTCGCGACGGTCGTGACGGCTTGCTTTATACTTTCCCGGCTACCGGCATCAGTCTGATGAAAGTAATTCCTCCGGTTCGTAATAAAGTGAATACGACAGATTTGATAGGTCCGTCTTCACAAGCATTTTGGGCTGATGGAGCATATGGGGGAGGTATCACGTTAAAATTTGAATAACAGTGAAAAAATAGATTGTAAAGGGAAGAGGAACTTTGTTTATTCTTCCCTTTTCTTTTTTTTATTTGGCTTGAACTCTCTATATTTGAAAAATTGAGTACAAATTACAACTTTATTCGTTTATCATTAAATATAGAATAAATAGCTTATGAAGATAAAACATCTGTTTGTATCCATATTGCTGGCAACCGGATTCCAACCGATGATAGCACAATCCGCTTTACGGCAACAGTTTGTAAATTCATCCGTACAGGAAGCTCGTCCCTGGACTTTCTGGTATTGGATGTTTGGCGCTGTAACTCCCGAAGGGATTACCGCTGATCTGGAAGCCATGCACCGTGTAGGTTGGGTGGAGCCTATCTGATGCCCATCAAGGGAGTGGAGCAAGGACCTCAATACGAAGGAAAAGCTCAACAACTTACCCCCGAATGGTGGCGTATGGTCACTCATAGTATGAAAGAGGCCGACAGGCTGGGAATGCAACTGGGCATGCACATCTGTGACGGCTTTGCCTTGGCGGGAGGTCCTTGGATGACTCCCGAAGAATCCATGCAAAAAGTGGTATGGAGTGACACCATTGTGAACGGTGGAAATATCCGGAATCTCACTTTGCCCATGCCCGAAGCACTGGATGGCTATTATGAAGATATCGTTACCTACGCCATTCCATTGGAGCGTCAGCCTGAGGATACTTCATTGAAGCCGAAGGTAACTTTCGGCAATTTGAAACAGGCCGTTATCAAAGATGAATCCAAGGCTGTGAACAGGGATGAGAAAGGAGTCTTCCGTTCCTCTTATCCTTGTTGGATTCAGTATGAATATGCAGAACCTGTGACTTGCAGCAACGTGGAAATTATTTTGGGAGGAAATAACTACCAGGCACATCGCCTGAAAGTATTGGCCAGTGAGGACGGACGGACGTTCAAAACAGTGAAGCAACTGGTCCCTGCCCGGCAGATGGCAGAATACGGATTTCCAGTCCACTCATGCCATCCCCCCTGTTACCGCCCGTTACTTCCGTTTTGAGTGGACTCCCGTGGGAAGCGAACCGGGTAGTGAGGATCTGGATGCAGCTAAATGGAAACCGAATTTGAAAATCAATGATATAGTCCTTCATACGGCTCCGCGTATTCATCAGTGGGAGGGAAAAGCAGGACTGGTGTGGCGTGTGGCTACTGCTACTACTTCGACGGAAATACCCGATGCGGCTTGTGTGCAACCGGATGAATTGATCAATCTCCCTTTGTATCAGGCAGGCTGACCGCCCGTTTACCCGAAGGTAAATGGCGTATTCTCCGCATGGGACATACGGCAACCGGACATGTGAATGCTACTGCCGGAGGAGGTAAAGGATTGGAATGCGACAAGTTCAGCACCAAGGCTGTTCAGAAACAGTTCTCGAACTGGTTTGCGGAAATGTTCAAAAAGACGGATGAAGCCGTGGCACGCCGTGTATTGAAATATATGCACGTAGACAGTTGGGAGTGTGGCAGTCAGAACTGGAGTGATAACTTCGCGGCGGAATTTAAGAAACGCCGTGGATATGATTTGATGCCTTATCTTCCTTTGCTGGCAGGTATTCCGATGGAAAGTGCCGCCCGCAGTGAGCAGATATTGCGGGATGTCCGTACCACCATCGGAGAACTGGTGACTGATGTGTTCTACACTGTATTGGCAGACTGTGCCCGTCAATACGATTGCCGGTTCTCTGCCGAGTGCGTAGCTCCTACTATGGTCAGTGACGGATTGATGCATTATCAGAAAGTGGATCTGCCTATGGGGGAATTTTGGCTGAACAGTCTACGCACGATAAACCCAATGATATGCTGGATGCCATCAGTGGCGCGCATATTTATGGAAAGAATATTATCCAGGCCGAAGGCTTTACTGAAATTCGTGGCGTATGGGATGAAGACCCTGCCATGCTGAAACCTTTGCTGGACCGTAACTATGCACTGGGTATCAATAAACTCTTCTTTCATGTCTATACCCATAATCCTTGGATGAACCGCCGTCCGGTATGACCTTGGACGCATCGGACTCTTCTTCCAGCGCGACCAGACCTGGTGGGAGGAAGGGAAATCTTTTGTAGATTACATCACCCGTTGCCAGACTTTGTTGCAATACGGTCATCCGGTGGTTGATATCGCCGTCTTTACCGGTGAAGAGATGCCGCGACGTTCCATTTTGCCCGAACGGTTAGTTTCGATGCTTCCCGGTATCTATGGAGCCGAACGGGTGGAAAGCGAACGGATTCGGCTGGCTAATGAAGGTCAACCCACCGTGTGCGTCCTGTCGGTGTTACCCATTCGGCAAACATGGCCGATCCCGAAGACTGGGTGAACCCGATGCGTGGTTATGCCTACGATTCTTTTAACAAAGACGCTCTGTTACGTTTGGCAAAAGCGGAGAATGGAAGAATGGTACTTCCGGGAGGAGCTTCTTATAAAGTATTGGTGCTTCCTACAGCCCGTCCTATGAATCCTGATAACCTGCCGTTGTCTCCTGAGGCACAGGCAAAAGTAGAGGAACTCCGCGCGCAGGTGTCATTATTCCGCAATTGCCTTATCGGGAAGATGATTTTTCTTCTTTCGGTGTGGAACGGGATGTACTTCTTCCTGCTGATGTGGCATATACTCATCGGAGCGGGGAAGAATATGAGATTTATTTTGTGGCTAATCAGGTGGACAGTTTGCGTACATTCAACGCTTCTTTCCGCATTGCAGGACGCACTCCTGAATTGTGGAATGCGGTAACAGGAACCATTACCCGTCCGGCACAATGGAAAGAATTGGACGGCCGTACCGAAGTCGACTTTGTCTTTGCCTGCCAATGGCTCTGTATTTGTCGTATTCCCCAAAGAATCTTCAGAAGTTTCTCCGGAACGGACCGAAAGGGAACCTGTATCCATATCGATCAAGGAATGGACAGTAACATTCCCTTCCGTGCGCAAAACTGTCACTCGTCCGGTATTATTTGACTGGAGTAAGGAAGAGGATGAAAAAATAAGATATTATTCCGGACATGCCACTTACAGAGGGCTATTCAGATGGAAGAATGAACAGGACGGAAGAATTATTCTTCGGTTGGGTAAAGTAGCCAATGTAGCGACTGTACGTGTCAACAGCATTGCATGCGGTACGGCTTGGACAGCTCCATACGAAGTGGACATTACCGATGCGCTTCGTAACGGAACCAATGTTTTGGAAGTGGAGGTAGTGAATACCTGGGCGAATGCGCTCCGTGGAGCAGATCAGGATAAAGCGCCTTTTGAGGGGATATGACGAATGCAAAATTCCGTCTGCCCGGAGATGATTTATTGCCTGCCGGATGGATGGGACCTTGCGAGTTTTTTAAAACTAAAGAATAATGGTAATCACACATAACATGAAAAATAAGAAACTACTACTGGGCATTGCTTGGGCATGGTTGACTTGCATGTCGGCAAATGCGGAAGTGAAATTGCCCGCTTTCTTTTCAGACGGCATGGTGATGCAACAGCAGACCCGTGCCAATTTATGGGGAACAGCTACTCCCAATGCACCGGTAAAGATTACAACAAGTTGGGATAAACAAACCTATAAAACTACTGCCGATGCAAAAGGCGCGTGGAAACTTGCTTTATCCACCCCCTCTGCCGGAGGCCCTTACACGATCACTTTTGATGATGGAAAGCTGACCGAAATACGTGATATCCTGATGGGGGAATTATGGTTATGCTCCGGTCAGAGTAATATGGAAATGCCCATGAAAGGTTTTAAAAACCAGCCGGTGGAGAATAGCAATACAGATGTGATGAACAGCCGTAATCCGCAACTCCGCCTGTTCACCGTAAAGCGCACTTCCTCTTTTACTCCGAAAACAGATGTGGTGGGAACCTGGCAGGAAGCTGTTCCAGCAACTGTGCGTGAGTTTAGTGCTACTGCTTATTACTTCGGTCGGATGATACAACAGCAGTTGAATATACCGTGGGCTTGATTGTACTTCATGGGGAGGTTCTGCCTGTGAAGCCTGGATGCATCCGGATTGGTTGAAGGCATTCCCCGAAGCAAAGATTCCTCAATCGGAAGCCGATATCAAGTCAAAGAACCGTACTCCGACTGTACTCTATAACGGTATGCTTCATCCGCTCATCGGATTAGCCATGCGTGGAGTTATCTGGTATCAGGGGGAAGATAACTATAACCGGGCTTCTACTTATGCCGATATGTTCAGTGCACTGATACGCGGGTGGCGCGAAGAATGGCAGCAAGGGGAATTTCCTTTCTATTATTGTCAAATTGCACCTTATGATTATGGAATTATTACTGAGCCTGGCAAGAATGTGATAAATTCTGCTTATCTTCGCGAACAACAAGCTATGGTAGAACACCGGGTGGGTAATAGTGGTATGGCTGTATTGTTGGACGCAGGAATGAAAACGGGGATTCATCCGGGTAAAAAGAAGGTGGCAGGAGAACGTCTGGCGCGTTTGGCATTGGTAAAAACTTACGGAATGAAAGGTGTTACGGCCGAAAGTCCTTACTATACAGGAATGGAAGTAAAGAATGATACGGTAATAGTCAGTTTTGATCGGGCACCGATGTGGATAAATTGTAAAGACCGTTTTGAATCATATAACTTTCAGGTTGCAGGTAAAGATCGGGTTTTTTATCCTGCTAAAGCGTGGATACAGAGAAGTAAAATGCTTGTAAAGAGCGAGAGAGTACCTCATCCGGTGGCAGTTCGTTATGGCTTCGAGAATTATGTGGAGGGAGATTTGTTTGGTGAAGATTTACCTGTATCGTCTTTCCGTTCCGATGACTGGTAAAAACAGAAAAAAATGAAGAATATCTTTACGTTTTTATTATTAGTATTTATTGGCGGGCAGTTTCTGTGGGGACAGCCTGCCAATCTGGTTTGGAATACTCAAAGCCGGAATGCTTCGGAGTCCATGCCTTGCGGAGGTGGTGATATCGGCATGAATGTATGGGTAGAGAATGACGATGTTCTGTTCTACCTTAGTCGTAGCGGTTCTTTTGACGAGAATAATTGTCTGTTGAAGCAGGGTCGGTTTCGTGTGAGGCTCACTCCGAACCCTTTTGCCGGAACGGCTTCTTTTCGGCAGACTCTGCATCTTAATGATGGCTATGTCAGCGTAAGTAGTGATAATGCCACTCTAATTATTTGGGTGGATGTGTTTCATCCTGTGGTACATGTTGAGGTGAAAACGAAGGACTGACTTCCATGCGTGTGAACTTTGAAAGCTGGCGTTATGAAGATCGTCCGGTGCGTAAAGGGGAAGGGCAGCAATGCTCTTACAAATGGGTCATTCCTGATGGATTGATGACTAGGCGTGACTCTGTCTGTGTGGAAGAAGATAATTTTACTTTTTTCCATCGCAATCCTGAACGTACTATTTTTGATGTGGTAGTGGACCAGCAGGGAATGAATGAAGTGAAGGAACAACTGTATAATCCTTTGAAGAATTTGATTTTTGGGGGGCGTTTATCAGGTGATAATCTGGTTTATAACGGTACACGCCGTGGACATTATGCAGGTACTGAGTATCTGGCATGGATGTACAAAAGCAAGAAACCTACTTATAAGCAGTCTGCACGGATTGTTCTGAATACGGAACAAAGTACGGTTCCTGCATGGGAAGCATCCTTGGCCCGCACTGAGAAGGAAATAAATGTATCCAAAGACAAACAGGCTACCCGCCGTTGGTGGAATGATTTTTGGAAACGTAGCTTTATTGAGGGGGAAGGTGAAGCGGGAGATGCTATCCGTAACTATACACTGTTCCGCTATATGTTGGGATGTAACGCCTATAGTCAGTGGCCTACCAAGTTTAACGGGGGACTGTTTACTTTTGATCCTATGTATGTAGATCAGAAAATGGAATTTACCCTGATTTCCGGAAATGGGGAGGAGGAACCATGACTGCACAGAATCAGCGTCTGGTTTATTGGCCCATGCTGAAAAGCGGTGACTTTGACTTGATGAAATCACAATTTGACTTTTATCTGCGTTTGTTGCCGACAGCCGAAGCACGTACCGTACCTATTGGGGACATGCCGGTGCCTGTTTCACCGAACAAATGGAGAACTTCGGTCTGCCCAATCCTGCCGAGTATGGCTTTAAACGTCCTGAAAGCTATGACAGGGGGTTGGAATATAATGCATGGCTGGAATACGAATGGGATACGGTTCTTGAATTTTGTCAGATGATACTGGAAACGGCACGTTATAATGAGGCTGATATCAGCCGTTATATCCCTTTGATAGAAAGCTCACTTAATTTCTTTGATGAGCATTATCGTCAACTGGCATTACAGCGTGGACGTAAGGATTTAGATGGTAACGGCAAACTGGTGATTTATCCGGGATCGGCTTGTGAAACTTATAAGATGGCTTATAATCCATCCTCAACCATTGCCGCGCTGCGCTCTGTTTTACAAACCTACGGACGTAAACCGGACATGCTGGCACGTATTCCTGAGATCCCTTTGCGCATAGTGATGGGAAGGAAATGATTGCTCCGGCACAGGCTTGGGAACGGGTGAACAATATAGAAACTCCCCAGCTTTATGCTGTATTTCCCTGGCGTATGTATGGAGTGGGGAAGGAAGGTCTGGAAATAGCCGTAATACCTATCTATATGATCCCGATGCACAGAAATTCCGTTCACATATCGGATGGAAACAAGATAATATCTGGCTGCCTGTCTGGGTATGACCGAGGAGGCTGCACAACTTACCTTAGAGAAAATGGCAAACGGGCCTCATCGTTTCCCTGCTTTTTGGGGACCGGGCTATGACTGGACGCCTGATCATAACTGGGGAGCAGCGGTATGATAGGTATGCAGGAAATGCTGTTGCAGGAAGCCGATGGAAAGATTTTATTGTTTCCTGCTTGGCCCAAAGATTGGGATGTGCATTTCAAATTGCATGCTACAGGACAGACTACTGTAGAGGCTGTTCTAAAAGGGGGGACGGTGGTTGGCTTGACCGTATTACCTAAAGAACGGGAGAAAGATGTAGTAAATTGTTTGCTGAATAAATAATTTAAGGGTAAGGAGGTGTGTTTTGTAAATTCACCTCCTACTTCTTTGTATATACTCGATTGGGAACTTGTCACTCCTTTTGTTTTTCTATTCTTATCTATTTGTATGGCAATCAGTGCCGGAACATTGTTTGATGGCTTTGGTTATCTTTGTTGAGTAAACAAGAACTAAAATGTCCGATGCTTTGTTCTTACTATCATAAATAGATTTAAAATGGTTATGAAAAAGATTTTGATAGCTTTGGCCTTATTGCTGACAGGCATTGCAAGCGGATCGGCATGTACCGGTATTTCATTCCTCGCTGAAGATGGCGGATATGTGCAGGCACGTACTATAGAGTGGGGGAACAGTTATCTTCCGAGTGAATATGTTATTGTTCCCAGAGGACAGGATTTGGTATCTTATACTCCAACGGGTGTAAATGGCTTGAGATTTCGGGCTAAATATGGTCTGGTAGGACTGGCTATCATTCAGAAAGAGTTTGTGGCTGAAGGACTGAATGAAGTAGGGCTTTCGGCTGGATTGTTTTATTTTCCCCATTATGAAGTATGAAGAATATGATGAGGCTCAAAATGCAATTACTTTGTCGGATTTGCAGGTGGTGAACTGGATGCTTTCCCAATTTGCTACTATAGACGAAGTGAGAGAAGCTATAGAAGGGTGAAGGTGGTGTCTCTTGATAAACCTGGTAAAAGTTCTACGGTACATTGGCGCATTGGCGATGCTAAAGGAAATCAAATGGTGTTGGAATTTGTAGGTGGTGTTCCTTATTTTTATGAAAATAAAGTAGGAGTACTCACCAATTCTCCCGATTTTCCATGGCAGGTGATTAACTTGAATAATTATGTAAATCTATATCCGGGAGCTGTCACTCCACAGCAATGGGGTGGGGTGACTATTTTCCCTTTTGGCGCAGGTGCCGGATTTCATGGTATTCCGGGGGATGTAACTCCTCCATCCCGTTTTGTTCGTGTAGCGTTTTATAAGGCAACAGCTCCGGTGTGTCTACAGCGTATGACGCTATATTACAAAGCTTTCATATCCTGAATAATTTTGATATTCCTATTGGTATAGAATATGCGTTAGGGAAAGCACCTGATATCCTAGTGCCACACAATGGACTTCGGCTATTGATTTGACAAACAGGAAAGTGTATTATAAAACAGCATACAATAACAATATTCGTTGTATTAGTATGAAGAAGATTGATTTTGATAAAGTGAAGTATCAGTCGTATCCATTGGATAAGGAGTTGAAACAGCCTGTAGAAGAGATTATTGTGAAATAGTGTAAGGGCTTGGAAACTGTTGGCGGAAGTACATGGAAGTTTTAATTGCAATGAATGAATAATGGATAAAATGCATTTTTTAGAAAAAAAGTTCTAGAAATGTTTGCAGATACAAAAATAAACTGTACCTTTGCACTCGCAATTCGGAAGAATAGCAATAATAAAGGATTGATTCGCTAGCTCAGCAGGTAGAGCACAACACTTTTAATGTTGGGGTCTTGGGTTCGAGCCCCAAGCGGATCACTTGAAAATCAGAGAGTTACACTAAAGTAGCTCTCTTTTTTTATGCCCAAATTGTGCTGGTTTACATGGTTCAGTTAAACCGAGAGTTAAACGGGGATCAGTTTGAAAACTTGGGGGAATCTTTTCTTTTTTGTAGAGAACACAGTTGAACTTTTAAAAAAGAATTATATTTGTATTATTCATTACTGAAACTATGGCGAAGAATAATTTACTAAGTGAGCAACTTGCTTATATTGGTGTCAGTTGTACCCTACGCATCTGCATTTGTGCAGTTATAATGCTGAAAGTATTTGTATGAAGGATGGGAAAGATATAGATAGTTTAATCCCTTATTTGAATAAGAATGCTATAAACTGGATACAAATTCATGGCTTTCAGAATACGGAGGTCATACAGCATGTCTGTCAGAATTTTAATGTCGACTTTTTTGACGATACAAGATATTTTGAACTCCGACCATCAGACCAAGATAGAACAGCATGATACATATAATGTAGTGATTTTGAAGTTACTTTTTTCTAATGATGATGGCTATGTACCACAACAAATAGCCATTGTGCAAGGTGGAAATTATCTGTTGACTTTTATGGAAAAGGAAACAGACTTTCTGAATGATATAAATACGGCATTGGAAAAGAATGTGTTGAAAATACGTAGCCGGCAGTCTGATTTCCTGCTCAGTGTTATTCTAAACAGTGTGATGGCCAGCTTTATATCCATTATTTCGGAATTGGAAGACGGATTAGAGGATTTAGAAGAGCAATTGCTTTCGCCGGAACAGGCTGATATGCTCGGTATTGAAAATATACAGCAATACCGCCGTAATTTTCGTGTAATAAAGAAATGTATTTTACCATTAAAGGAGGAAATCAGCAAGTTGTTGCATCCGATCGATAATGATTTGTTGCACAAAGCAAGCCGTCCTTTCTTTAATGATGTCAATGATCATTTGCAGTTTGTATTGCAAACTTTAGATGGTTGCCGTGACATGATTTCAGCTTTGGTAGATATTTACCTTTCCAATAATGACCGACGGATGAACAGCATCATGAAACAGCTGACTGTTGTTTCTACTATATTTATTCCGTTGACTTTTCTGGCAGGAATCTGGGGAATGAATTTCCAATGGATGCCTGAACTGGGATGGCGGTATGGCTATGTATTTGCATGGACATTGATGTTGATACTAGTAGCAGTTATCTACTTCTATTTTAAGCGTAAAAAATGGTATTGATGAGAGAGGATGGATGGGATTTACTTAAATGTGAATCCCATATTCATGTTTTACTTCATTCATTACAAAGGTGCTTTCCAGTGAACCCAAACTGTCAATCGTGCCCAAGACATTGAGGATAAATTCCTGATAATACTTCATATTAGGGGAGTGTATTTTAAGCAAATAGTCATAACTGCCTGATATGTTGTAGCACTCTGTTACTTCAGGGATATCCTGAATTATCCGTGTAAATTCCGCAGCAATGTCCCGGTTCAGTCTTCTTAGCTTGACACTGCAAAATACCACGAAGCCTTGGTTTAGCTTCTCAGCGTCCAATACAGCGATATATTTTTTTATATATCCTCCATTTTCCAATCGTTTGAGGCGTTCGAACACCGGAGTGGAGGAAAGGCTTACCCGTGCAGCCAGTTCTTTGGTGGTCAGTCGGGCATTTTCTTGCAAGGTACGTAGTATCTGCAAATCTACTTTGTCAAGTTTCTCTAAAGTACTCATAGAATAATATTTTTTCAAGAGGTTCATATCTGTTAATACAAATATATTGCATTTATTTTAGATTCCGGAGAATTTTCGGGAAATGTAGTACAGGGTTATATTCTTTTTTTGCCGGAGAATGCAAGAAAGGGCAGAATGATTTTATCTCTCAAAAATACTTTTTTATCTTTGCAGTTGCTATGACAAAGTATATATATCTTTTTTATATCTTGTTAGGTGTATGCCTGTTGGCGGGCTTTGGTTCCGCATTTGATAGCGGACAGGAGCACGATGTAGTTCGTACAGTTGGTTTGGAAAACAGTGCGGTGGCGCTGTGCAACATATCTGAAAGCAATAACGGGCAGGAAAAAAAAGAGATAAATAATGAAAGCTACCATTTTTATAAAGTCGGTATCGGCGGTACAGCTACCTCTTTTTCTTTTCGCACCTTGTGCTCTTCTAAAATTCTGCGAACTCATTCCTCTGCTTCCGTCATAGCCAAGTTGGCAGATTCTTGAAAGTACTTCTTCCTGAAGAAAAGCAAATTTCTTTTTCACCTATTCTTTATTTTACTCAATATTCCTGTGAATACTATATTTATCAGTTGAGGCGTATTCTTATTTAGTTTATTTTTTCTTCTCGGCAAGGTCTGTTTTTTATATCTTACATTTTTTTGTTTTTATATTTTCATAATGGGAACTGGGGTGGATGCTTGTTCCTTTTATGAACGGTGTTATATGTTAATAACTAATATATAATGGAATTTTTATTGGACTTTATACTTCACATTGACCAATATATGATAGATATTGTTCAAGAATATCATACTTGGGCTTATGTCATACTGTTTATAATCATTTTTTGCGAAACGGGATTGGTTGTCACTCCATTCCTCCCCGGAGATTCTTTGCTTTTTGTCGCGGGAGCTATTTCGGCTTTGCCCGATATGCCTTTGGAAGTTAATATTCTCGCTTTGGTTTTATTTCTTTCAGCTGTGCTGGGCGATTCCTGTAATTATATGATAGGACACTTTTTTGGAAATAAACTTTTCAATAATCCCGATTCCCGTATATTTAAGCAAAGTCATTTGGAAAAAACACATGAATTTTATAAAAAATACGGAGGAAAGACCATCATTATTGCCCGTTTTGTACCTATAGTCCGTACATTTGCTCCTTTTGTAGCAGGTATGGGCAAAATGCATTATTATTATTTTATGGTGTATAATCTGATAGGGGGAGCTTTGTGGGTTGGTATTTTCTGTTATGCCGGTTATTTTTTCGGTGATCTTCCATTTGTACAGAAAAATCTGAAATTGCTGATTGTGGCTATTATTGTCGTTTCTATATTGCCTGCCGTTATAGAAGTAGGCAGGAATAAGTGGAAAACTCGCCATTACTAAAATCAAACATATCAAAAACAATTTATTCAAATTACATTTATGAAAAATTCTTTTTTTTAGTCGATTTACACCTCAAGAACCTAAGTTTTTCCCTATGTTGAAACGTTTGTCTGAAATCCTGACCTCATCATCGGATTTATTGGTAGAAAGCATGCAGCATGATAAGCCGGAAGAGAGAGAAGACTATTACAAACGCATCAAAGATATGGAACGTGAAGGTGACAAGCAGACTCATTTAATTTTTGACGAATTGGGAAAAACTTTCATAACCCCTTTTGATCGTGAGGATATTCACGATTTGGCATCAACTATGGATGATGTAATAGATGGGATTAACAGTTGCGCCAAACGTATCACGATCTATAATCCCCATCCCATTGCTAATAGTGGAAAAGAGTTGAGTTTGTTGATACAGCAAGCGGCTGTTTATATAAGTAAGGCAATGGACGAATTGGAAATTTTCCGTAAAAAGCCTACTGAATTAAGAGTATGTTGTACAAAATTGCATGACATAGAGAATCAGGCGGATGATGTATATGAACTCTTTGTTAAGAAACTATTTGAGGAAGAAAAGGATTGCATAGAACTGATTAAGATCAAGGAGATAATGCATGAATTGGAGAAAACGACCGATGCGGCAGAACGGGTAGGAAAAATCTTGAGAAACCTGATTGTGAAATACGCATAAAAGCAGAAGGTACAATATGGAATTATTAGTGATTATTATTACTTTGGCTTTGATTTTTGACTATATTAACGGATTTCATGATGCAGCCAATTCAATAGCCACCATTGTGTCAACCAAGGTTCTTACTCCGTTCCAAGCGGTGATATGGGCGGCATTTTTTAATTTTGTTGCATTCTTTATTGCTAAATGTATAATCGGAGGGTTCGGAATAGCCAATACTGTATCCAAGACAGTAGTGGAACAGTATATTTCCTTGCCGATTATTCTTTCGGGGGTTATTGCAGCTATTGTCTGGAATCTGTTTACATGGTGGAAGGGGATTCCTTCTTCTTCTTCGCATACGCTGATCGGAGGTTTTGCCGGTGCTGCTATTATGGCTCATGGTTTTGATGCCATTCAGCTCAATATTATTTTGAAGATTGCTGTTTTTATCTTTTTGGCACCATTTATAGGGATGGTTGTTGCTTTTGGATTTACGTTGCTTGTCCTTCACATTTGTCGTCGTGCACATCCGAATACGGCTGAGATGTGGTTTAAGAAATTGCAGCTTGTTTCTTCGGCTTTGTTCAGTATAGGGCATGGACTGAATGATTCCCAGAAGGTAATGGGTATTATTGCTGCTGCCTGATCGCTGCTCATTCGGAAGGGTTAAGAATGGGAATAAATAGTATCAATGATTTGCCGGATTGGGTGGCATTTTCTTGTTTTACTGCCATTTCTTTAGGAACGATGTCAGGCGGATGGAAGATTGTGAAAACCATGGGAACTAAGATTACCAAAGTAACTCCTTTGGAGGGAGTTGTTGCGGAAACTGCTGGCGCATTTACATTGTATCTGACAGAATATTTGAAAATACCTGTAAGTACAACCCACACCATTACAGGAGCTATTATCGGAGTGGGTGCTACTAAGCGTCTTTCAGCCGTCCGATGGGGAATAACAAGAAGCCTGATGACGGCTTGGGTGTTGACTATTCCTGTCAGTGGAATATTGGCCGCTGTTATTTACGGAGTGGTTACTCTTTTTTAGAATGACCGGATTGTAGGCTGTTCTAGAAAATAAAGATCTGTCGTGACCGAGGTGACTGGGAAGTTACCTCGGTTTTGTATACATACCCATTTGTAGGTAAAAAGTGGATGAAACTAATAATAAATATAAAATGTTATTGTGAGTTTGTTATTTGTTTCTATTTTTGTAGTGGTCTTACTGAACACAAAAATGAGAGAAAACGCAAAAGGCAGGATTTTTATAGCATGGCTGTTGTTAATGACGCTTATGCCATTTTTCATGGTGAAGACTTTTCACCACCATGAAGAAGATGCCGTTTGCCATTCTGATAGTGGGAATTCTCATGATTCCTCTCATCAGTGTCCCGTGTGCAATTTCACACTTTCACCTTTTACACAAGTTGAAACATTACAACTTCATATTGTTCTTCCGGTTTTTGATTATCAGCCGAAAATAACAGTGGATAAGGTTTGCCAGGTTAAATCTTATCCTTATTATCTGCGTGCACCTCCCGTTTGCTGATTCACATAGTATCTTTTATTTATTCACAACATCAAATGATTGTAATTTATGCGTATCAGATATGTTTCGGGTACGCTGGGAATGTTTTTTACCTTGTTTTCAAATGCACAGGTAGTTTCTGATACGATTAAAAGTGTGGATTTATCCGAAGTGGTGGTGACTGGATCTTACCGACATGCTCAGGAGAAAAAGACTACCCTGACACTCGAGTTGTTTCAGAAAGATTATTTGAACCGGCATTTTACCGGTAATTTGGTACAGACTTTGAAAAATGTTCCCGGTGTACACTCGATGGATATTGGTGCGGGATTCTCCAAACCTATGATTCGTGGTTTGGGATTCAACCGTATTGCCGTATCCGAAAATGGAATAAAACAAGAGGGGCAACAATGGGGGGCCGACCATGGACTGGAAATTGATGCTTTTAATGTAGACGAGGTACGGATTCTGAAAGGTCCGTCTTCACTGCTCTACGGCAGTGATGCGATGGGAGGTGTCATCGAAATCCTTCCTTTGCTTCCACAAAAAGAGAACCGATTTTTTGGTGAGGCTGCCTTATTGGGAAAATCAGTGAACGGCACTGTGGGCGGTTCACTGATGCTAGGTATTGAGAAGAATGCATGGCTGGTCAGAGTACGTTTTTCAGAACAGCACTATGGAGATTATCATGTACCGGTCGATACCATTGTATATCTTACCCAGTTGGTGCCTGTTTACGGTCGTAAGCTGAAAAACACCGCTGGGTTCGAGCGCAATGTTTCTGTCATGGGAGATTATAGAAAGAGGTTTTATCAGATGAATATTGCTGTGAGCAATGTTTATCAGAAGATGGGCTTCTTTCCCGGTGCTCATGGCATTCCTGATATTTCCCGTTTGGAGGATGATGAGAACAGCCGTAATATTGAATTGCCTTATAGCAAAGTGAACCATCTTAAAGTAACCACGCATCAACAGTATCTTTGGAATGGGATACAACTTTCAGGTGATTTCGGCTATCAGTTCAATCATCGGGAGGAATGGAGTGCTTTCCATACCCATTATGACACTCAGGTGATGCCTGCAAAGGATCCGGATAGGGAACTGGTGTTCAAACTGCATACATTTCAGCTCCTCTTTGAAGCTGCGGTTGTCCAGTTCTTCTTCCTGGGAGCATATGGCAGGGTGGAATATGCAGATACAGAAAAATGCGATTGGCGGATATTCTTTTCTGCTACCGGAATACAAGCGTTTTACTACCGGAGCTTTTTGGCTGACGACTTTCCGATTGGATAATCAGTTGTCTGTAACTGGTGGGATACGTTATGATCGGGGAAGGATTGATATAACGGCATTCGAAGATCCTTATTTGGTGGAGTATCTGCACAGACAGGGATATGAAGAAGAGGTAATACAGGCATATCGTTGGCGAAGTTATCCGGTGGACAGGGCTTATGGTAATTATTCCTGTTCGGCGGGAGTAGTGTGGACACCCGCTGCCGGTCATCTTCTGAAGATGAATGTGGGACGTAGCTTCCGTTTGCCGGGAGTCAATGAATTAGCATCCAACGGAGTGCATCACGGAACTTTCCGTCATGAAAAAGGGGATGCCACTCTTTCTTCGGAACAAGGATGGCAGATTGATGCTTCCTATACCTTGCTTATAAAAAAATGGAACTGGTTGTTTCATCTTTGCCAGTTGGTTTGATAATTATATTTATTTGCGCCCTATGGGAGAATGGTCTGTATTGCCCCATGCTGGACAGATTTATCAATATAGTGGCGCACGTGCTTTGTTCATGGGTGGTGAGATAAATTTCAATATGGATTTCTACGCCATTTTAATTATCGTTTAGTCGGTGAGTATGTCTATACTTATAATCGTGACGAACATACGGCTTTAAGTTTTTCACCTCCTGTATCCATGCGTAATATTCTGACATGGAATAAAAAGGATTTTCAGTTGTATGCTGAACTTCAAAGTATAGCTTCGCAGAACCGTATAGCGAGGAATGAAGACCGCACACCCGGAGCTTGTTTGATTCATCTGGGTGGGAGTATTCATATACCTATGGCCAAGGCGGATATTGAAATATCTTTGGGCATTCGTAATTTGTCGGATGTGAAATATTACAATCATTTGAGTTTTTATAGGAAAGTGGAAATCCTGAACCGGGAAGAAGCTTTCAGATTTCGATTAAAGTACCATTTAAACAATTATTAAAATGAAAACAAAATTTTATTTTCTTGTAATCAGCCTTTTGGCTATATGCTCTGTTTGTCTGCCTGCGTGTGATAATGATGAAAAAGGGGATGTAACAAAGCCCGTGATCGATTTGATAGAACCCGAAGAGGGAGCGGTGTTGAAAATTGGTAATGGGAAAGGGGTACATTTTGAAATGAATCTGTCAGATGATGTGATGTTGAGATCGTATAAAATCAATATTCATAATTAATTTTGACCACCACGGACATGATTCCCGGGCAGCCGGAGAGAAAAACACAGCTTTTACTTTTGACAAGGTATATGATGTTTCCGGTTTGAAGAATACAAAAGTACATCATCATGATATTGTTATTCCGGCCGATGCTGCTCCCGGAGATTATCATCTGATGGTATGGTGTACCGATGCGGCGGGCAATCAGACAGAAGTGGCTCGTAATATTGTCTTGAGTGCGGACGGAGGTACTGAAACGGAACATGATCATGATCATGAGTGATTTTTTGTATTAATCGTATTGTGTGTATTAATTGTCTGGTGGCGGTCGATGTGAATCGGCCGTCACTTTATTTTGTTAGATGTCGCCAAAGAATAATTTTCTTTCAGGAGGTAATAATCCGTTTGTAAATAGAATATTTGTTCTATAAATAGTGATAATTGTAGCTCTATTTTCTTTATTTTTAGTATATCTTGTTTGATATAACTGCCTTTAATACCTTTGCAACAGGTAAAAACAGAAATATATAACTCTAAAAAGATAAAGATTATGGCTACAAAAAAATTACATTTCGAAACATTACAACTTCACGTAGGACAGGAACAGCCAGACCCGGCTACGGATGCTCGTGCAGTTCCCATTTATCAGACTACATCTTATGTATTTCATAACTCGGCACATGCAGCCGCACGTTTTGGTTTACAAGATCCGGGTAATATTTATGGGCGTCTGACTAATTCCACACAAGGTGTTTTTGAACAACGTGTGGCTGCATTGGAAGGGGGAGTGGCAGGACTTGCGGTAGCTTCCGGGGCTGCTGCCATTACTTATGCGTTTCAGAACATTACTCGTGCAGGTGATCATGTTGTAGCTGCAAAGACTATTTACGGAGGTACTTATAACCTGCTGGCGCATACGTTGCCGACTTATGGTGTGACTGCTACATTTGTGGACCCTGGTGATCTTTCTAATTTTGAGAAAGCTATTCAGGAGAATACAAAGGCGGTGTTTATCGAGACTTTGGGGAATCCTAATTCGAATATTATAGATATAGAGCTGTGGCGGAAATAGCACATCGCCATCACATACCTTTGATTATTGATAACACTTTTGGTACTCCTTATCTGATTCGTCCCATCGAGCACGGAGCAGATATTGTGTACATTCCGCTACAAAATTTATTGGTGGCCATGGAACTTCACTGGGTGGCGTGATTGTTGATTCAGGTAAATTTGACTGGGTGGCATCAGGTAAATTCCCTCAACTGACAGAACCGGATCCTTGCTATCATGGGGTGCGTTTTGTAGAGGCGGCAGGTCCGGCTGCTTATGCTGTCCGTATTCGTGCTATTTTATTGCGTGATACCGGTGCAACTATCAGTCCGTTTAATGCTTTTATTCTGTTGCAGGGATTGGAGACACTTTCATTGCGTGTGGAACGTCATGTAGAGAATGCGTTGAAAGTGGTGGAGCATTTGAAAAATCATCCGAAGATCAAGAAAGTAAATCACCCTCCTTGCCGGAACATCCTGACCATGCTCTGTATCAGCGTTATTTCCCCAATGGAGCTAGTTCTATTTTCACTATCGAAGTGAAAGGTGGTCAGGAAGAAGCACATCGTTTCATCGATAGTTTGGAAATCTTTTCTTTATTGGCCAATGTCGCCGATGTGAAGTCATTGGTTATCCATCCTGCCAGTACCACTCACTCCCAGTTGAATGCGGAAGAATTGGCGGAACAGGGTATTTATCCGGGGACAGTGCGTTTATCAATAGGTACGGAACATATAGATGATTTGCTGGCCGATTTGGATCAGGCATTAGCTGGAATTTAATAAGATATACTATATATAGAATAAGGAATATTACTACAATATAAAATCAATATATGGATAAGAAGTGTATGCCGGAGGTTTGTGTAAAGATACATTATACAGGCTTCTGGCATTACTTATTTTTACTGATAAAAAGGATAGATCATTAATCCAAATAGGTATTCTTTTTTGTTATTAAAAAAAGAGTCTTTGCGGAAGTGGGATTTCAAAGGCTTAATTTAAAGAGTTTATGGATACCGTTTCTTTAACTTAAATATAATGGTTATGAATCTAGTCCTTGCTATTATTCCGGTATTGTTATTGATTATCCTGATGGCGTTTTTTAAAATGTCCGGTGACAAAAGTAGTGTGATTTCCCTTGTCGTTACTATGCTGATTGCTTTTTTCGGCTTTCATTTTCCGGTAAACGATTTGCTGTCTTCTTTTCTGTATGGTGCATTGAAAGCTGTTTCTCCTATTCTGATTATTATTTTGATGGCGATATTCAGCTATAATGTTTTATTGAAGACTGAAAAAATGGAGATTATCAAGCAACAGTTTTCTTCTATTTCTACCGATAAAAGTATTCAGGTATTGCTGTTGACATGGGGATTTGGCGGCTTGCTTGAAGCTATGGCAGGATTTGGTACGGCAGTGGCTATACCTGCGGCGATTCTTGTCAGTCTCGGATTCAAACCGGTCTTTTCGGCAACAGTCAGTTTGATTGCCAATAGTGTGGCTACTGCTTTTGGGGCTATTGGTACACCGGTCTTGGTATTGGCGAAAGAAACGAATCTGGATGTATTGGTGCTAAGCGCCAATGTCGTGTTGCAGCTTTCGGTACTGATGTTTCTCATTCCTTTCGTATTGCTGTTCCTGACCGATTCGAAATTAAAATCCTTACCTAAAAATATTTTCCTGTCTTTGTTGGTCGGTGGTGTCTCATTAGGCAGCCAGTATATTGCCGCCCGCTATATGGGGGCGGAGTCTCCGGCTATTATTGGAAGTATTTTATCTATCATTGTTATTGTAGCCTATGGCAAACTGACTGCTTCTAAAGAGGAAAAAGCAAGGAAAAGCACATTGAAAGGCTAGAGGTACTGAACGCGTGGAGTATCTATCTTCTTATCTTGTTCTTGATTGTTCTGACTAGTCCGTTGTTTCCCGGTTTACGTACAACACTTGAAAATAATTGGGTGACCCGTATCAGTCTTCCGATTAATGATTCAACTATGAATTATACGGTTTCTTGGCTGACCCATGCGGGAGTTTTACTTTTTGTAGGCACGTTTTGTCGGCGGGCTGATACAGGGAGCCAAGATATGGGAGCTGTTTGCTGTACTCTGGAATACGGTAAAGCAGTTAAAGAAAACTTTTATCACGGTAATTTGTCTGGTGAGTTTGTCCACTATCATGGATACGGCAGGTATGATTTCAGTTATAGCCACTGCTTTGGCAGTTGCTACAGGAAGTCTTTATCCGTTGTTTGCCCCTGTTATAGGTTGCCTGGGTACCTTTATTACGGGCAGTGACACTTCTTCAAATATTTTGTTCGGCAAATTACAGGCTAATGTGGCCGGGCATATTCAAGTAAGTCCCGACTGGTTGTCGGCAGCCAATACGGTGGGGGCGACAGGTGGAAAAATAATTTCTCCGCAAAGTATCGCTATTGCCACTTCTGCCGGAAACCAACAGGGAAAAGAAGGAGAAATCCTAAAATCCGCCATTCCATATGCATTGGCGTATGTGTTGATAACCGGAGTGATTGTTTATATTTTCAGCTGATAATCGTTTGTAAATTCAAGAGGGCGTTTTAATATTGCCTGTTATGGATTGAAATACCCTGTAAACGAGGATCAACTGTTGAAAAATCGTAAAAAAAGAGATGGATAGGAGATTTATTGCCAAAAAAGAATTTAATTTGAACCGTTTTATAATTTATAAAAAAAAGAACATGAACGAATTAATTGCTAAAATCAAAGAATTGAACGAAGCTTTTATGTCTGATGCAGCATTGCAGATTGAAAAAGGTAACAAAGCTGCAGGAACACGCGCACGTAAAGCATCATTGGAATTGGAAAAACTGATGAAAGAATTTAGAAAAGCATCTTTGGAAAGCTTCTAAATAATCCTTCATTCGTCTTTTAAAGATTTTTATAAGCCATCCTTCGGGGTGGACTTTCTTATTTCTACCAGGTTTTGCTTTTATTTCGGGT
>ENA-OQCX01000374-OQCX01000374.1-human-gut-metagenome-genome-assembly--contig:-NODE-374-length-23452-cov-6.612647_pt1 | contig 23452 bp, 36 predicted proteins | sample MGYA00242762_ERZ504587 | MGnify/ENA primary metagenome ERZ504587 (study PRJEB26092, sample SAMD00036337) | human gut metagenome | host: Homo sapiens | study: EMG produced TPA metagenomics assembly of... | reverse complement strand
TGGGAAAGAATAATAAAGTATTATATTAAAAGAAATAATAACAGCATCATCAGCGGATAGACTTCAACTGTTGCTGCTGTAACTATAATGCAAGGTGAAATAATTAAGGTAATGATTCACCACTCCGAAACAATCCGATGTCTCATCGAAAGAGAGAAAGTAATACATCAGGTTTTCGGGTTCTTTCTTTTGGGTCAGGATTTCGTCCACATAGGCAAGAAAGGCGTTTTTGATGCTGTTATCGTTGTAGTAGTCTGCCAACTTTGCCAGTTTACGTTCTATGGGTTTGTTATGCTGCAATTGCATGGCAGATTTCGAGCGTTCAGGCTTCACATCTCCGGTCAGTCCCCCATCATTATAGTATTGGCGGCGCTCGTCATAGACTTGGCTCAGCAGTTGATAGATTCGGGCGGCAGCTCATGATTTATGGCGGAGGCAGGCTTCAGTTGTTCTTCCTTGCTCTTCTTCTGCATAGTGGCGTGGTAGGCAAAGTAGAGGATGAAGTCACGGAAGAGCGTGGTTTGGGGCATGATGATTTCTACCAGGACATCCACGTCGGCAAGTACACTGAAGTCCACGGAGTAATAGCGGACACGTCCACGGGTGACGGAATTGACCTTTATGTCGGTTTTCAAGAAGCCCAAGGCCGAGAATTGCTTAATGATGACTTCCTGCCGGGTACGGCGGATACGGGTTTCTTCCTCTACACGCGCCTGGGAGTAATGGAAAGGCTTGTATTTAAAAGAAATCTGTTTTACTGTAAGCCAGTCGAACAGAATCAGCTCGTCGGGAGCCAGACGGTAGTTAAGTAATCGCAACACATTGATGCAGAGAGGTATTTCGGGAGCAGAGAGAGCTTTCTTGGCCATTGTTTCTGTTTTTTAGAATAAAAGTTTTGTAAAGATACGGATAAACTATGGAATTACCATCCGAAATGCCATACTTCATCGTCCCGGATGCCACACTTCAGCAGCTGAAATGCCACACTCCGTTGTCCGAAACCTATGGCATTCCGGACGATGAAGTGTGGCATTTCGGAGAATAAGGTGTGGCATTGGAGGCAACCGAGTGTGGCATTCGGGAAAGTCATCTTTTCATCTTCACCTCGTACAAATCGCCTCTCCGGTCTTTCAGGTTGCGTACACTGCCGTAGGTATGCAGTTCATTCAGCAAGTCCAGATCCACATCCGACACAAGAATCATTTCGGTATTCGGAGTGGCTTCCGCACGCTTGCCGTCTGTGGGGAAAGCGAAGTCGCAGGGAGTGAACACGCCGGACTGGGCATACTGGATGTCCATGTTGTGCACGCGGGGAAGATTGCCTACACTGCCGGCTATCACTACAAAGCACTCGTTTTCGATGGCACGAGCATGGGCGCACACCTTTACGCGGCTGTAAGCATTCTGCGTATCGGTAAGGAAAGGAACAAAGAGTATCTGCATGCCTTGGTCCGCCATGATGCGGCTCAGTTCGGGGAACTCTACATCGTAGCATATCAGCACGCCTATCTTAGCACAGTCCGTATCGAAAGTTTGGATGGACTTGCCTCCGCTCAGTCCCCAGGACTTTATCTCGTCGGGAGTGACATGTATCTTTTCGTACATTTCATAACTTCCGTCACGTCGGCAGAGGAATCCTACGTTGTATAGCAGCCCGTCTTCCTTGATAAGCGGCATACTGCCCGTAATAATGTTGATGTTATAGCTGATGGCGAGCTTGACGAAACGCTCCTTGATTTCCTCGGTATAGGCCGCCAGCCCGCGGATAGCCTGCGACTCGCCCTCGTTGTTGAATTTTGCCATCAACGGTGCGTTGAAGTATTCGGGAAAAAGGACAAAGTCACTCTTGTAGTCGCTCACGGCATCCACAAAAAATTCCACTTGCTCAAAAAGGTCATCCAGTGTCTTGTAGGTACGCATCTGCCATTGTACCAAGCCTACGCGGACAGTGGTTTTGGGGTTTACATAGTCTTGTGTGGGAGCCTGATAGTAGATATTGTCCCATTGCAGCAGGCAGGCGTAGTGCTTGGACTCCTCATCATTGGGAAGGTAGTTGCGCATCACCTTTCGCACGTGGAAGTCGTTAGAGAGCTGAAAGGTCAGCACCGGGTCGAAGATCTCCTTTTGCTTCACCTTATCTATGTACTCCTTGGGGCGGATTTGATCGGCATATTTGTAGTAGTTGGGGATACGTCCGCCAAACATGATTGCCTTCAGGTTCAATGTCTCGCAAAGTTCCTTGCGGTATTCATACATACGGCGTGCCAGACGCAGGCCACGGTATTGGGGATGGATAAAGACTTCGATGCCATAAAGTATGTTGCCTTTCGGATTGTGGGTGTTGAAAGTCTCCTTGCCCGTAACCTGGGCGTAAGTGTGGTCGTTCTTCACATCATCGTAGTTCACTATGATGGAAAGCGCACAGCCCACGATTTTCTCGTCAACCACCGTCACAATCTGCCCCTCGGGGAAGATGCGTATCAGTTTTTCTATTTGTTTGTGCGTCCAGAACACATCGCTTCCGTCTGAATAAACGCGCGTAAACGATTGTGCCAACTGGTCATAATCTTCAATCTGCAGATTGCGTATCTGCACCTTATTGATTTTCATTGAATCCATAACTTCTTGCTATTCCTGATTAAAAACAGTGCAAAGGTACGGTTTATCCTTACATGTTATCTTCCCCTCCGAAGATTTTTCTTTCCCATCTTGAACGGATAAGGGAAAAGATACGGAATTGATAACAAAAAGAGGAGGCATTCATCAGGCCTCCTCTTTCCCGTCTTATATGGACAGTTTCAATGACGGTCTTATCTATTGTTTCTTCTATTCTTCCACAGCTTGGTCATGTCTTCCAGTGTCTTGCCTTTCGTTTCGGGAACAAGCTTCCAGACAAACAGAGCAGCCACCACACAGATGATTCCGTATAAGCCATAAGCAAACATGTGCCCGAACTTGTCTCCCATATCTCCCAAACTCATATTGTACATAGGTACGAAGGTGGAAGATACAATGAAATTGAATATCCATTGGAAGGCTACGGCAATGGCTACTGCAGCGCCACGGATGGTATTCGGGAAGATTTCAGCAATCAGTACCCAGCAGATGGCCCCAGCTGAACATGAACGAAGCACTGTAGACCATGATGCTGACAACAGCAACATGGAGGAAGCCCTGCCACAACGTTGCAAAGAGCTACTCCGAAAGCACCTATCGCCATGCCGATAGACCCCGAGATGAGCAGCGGTTTACGTCCCCATTTCTCGACTGTAAAGACAGCCAGCAACGTGAACAGAATATTGATGATACCCATGATGACGGTTTGAACCATCGGGTTGCCCATTCCCATCGTTTCGAAGATACGCGGTGCGAAATAGAGTACGGCGTTGATACCTACCGCTTGCTGGAATACACTCAGCATGATACCGATAAAGATAACCATCCAGCCATAAGTGAAAAGCTTTTCCGTCTTTTCCTCTGCCGTGGCTTTGATTTGAGACAGAATAACCTTTGCCTGAGCCAAACCGTTGATACGGCTTAACACCTGGAGTGCCTTATCATCCTTGCCACTCATGGCAAGATAGCGTGGCGTTTCGGGAACAAACAGTACGAGCAACGCAAAGACTCCTGCAGGAACAGCCTCACTGACAAACATCAAACGCCATCCTGTCTCTGTGGTCCATGCTGCCGCTTCGGGATTCAGAATCTGGTTGACTCCTTCAATGGCCTTTATCACCGGATTTGAATTCTCGCCCAGAATAAGGAAGTTCACGAAGTAAACCACCAACTGGCCGAAGATAATGGCAAACTGATTCCATGATACCAGAGTCCCGCGAATGTTGCTCGGCGCAATTTCCGCAATATACATCGGCAGATGGCCGATGCCAAACCTACGCCGATTCCTCCCAATACACGGTAGAAATTGAATGCCACGAGCAAGGAATAGGAAGGAACACCATAGTCGAAGAAAAGGAATTCCGGGTAGTAGGAGCCCAATGCCGACAGAAAGAACAAGACGCCGGCTATGAAAAGAGAATTCTTACGTCCCAGATTGGATGCGAAGAATCCCGAAAGAGCACTACCGATGATACATCCGATAAGTGCACTGGAAGAGGTAATGCCGTGAATCGTATCTGTGTAGACAAAATCGGAGGCACCCATAAAAAATGCCTGAAGCCCTTTATCGGCACCGGATATGACTGCTGTATCGTAGCCGAAAAGCAAGCCCCCGATGACGGCTACCAGCACAATAGAGAAGAGGTAGAGTTTACTGCCTTTTTCTGTATAATTCATGATATTAATGATTAATGGTTAATGATTAGCGATTAATGATTAGCGATTAATGATTAATATTGAAACACCTCATGCGCAACTTATTAACCACTAATCACTAAACATTGATCATTATTAGCAGTACATATTCACGATTGCCTCATACAATTCCTGCTTGCCGCTGGTCTGTTTCGGCTCACCGTTGGCTTTTGCGTAAGCTACCAAATCCTCCAGCGTCAGTTTGCCATCTTCAAATTCCTTGCCTTTACCACTGTCGAAGGAAGCATAGCGGTCGGCCAGCATCTTCTTGTAAGGAGACTCTTCAAGCAGTTTGGCTGCACTTTCCAGTGCACGTGCCATCACGTCCATACCGGCGATGTGGGCAATGAAAATGTCTTCCAGGTCGGTGGAGTTGCGACGGGTCTTGGCATCGAAGTTTGTACCGCCATTGCCAAAGCCTCCGTTACGGATGATTTGCATCATTGCCTGGGTCAGTTCGAAGTTGTCAATGGGGAACTGGTCTGTATCCCAGCCGTTCTGGTAGTCACCACGGTTGGCGTCGATGGAGCCGAGCATACCGTTGTCTACGGCTACTGCGAGTTCGTGCTCGAAGGTGTGGCCCGCCAAAGTAGCGTGGTTCACTTCGATGTTCACCTTGAAATCTTTGTCCAGATTGTGAGCCTTCAAGAAGCCGATAACGGTTTCGGTGTCTACATCATACTGGTGTTTTGTAGGTTCCATCGGTTTCGGTTCAATCAAGAAGGTACCTTTGAAGCCGCGGGCACGTGCATAGTCGCGGGCGATGGTCAACATCTGTGCGAGGTGCTCTTTCTCACGCTTCTGGTCTGTATTCAGCAATGACATGTACCTTCGCGACCGCCCCAGAATACATAGTTTGAGCCTCCCAGTTCGATAGTAGCGTCGATGGCGTTTTTGATTTGGATGGCGGCACGTGCCACAACATCGAAATCGGGATTGGTGGCTGCACCATTCATGTAGCGGGCATGGCCGAATACGTTGGCAGTACCCCACAACAGTTTGATGCCGGTTTCTGCTTGTTTCTGCTTGGCATACGCTACGATTTCCTTCAAGTTGGCTTCGTATTCTTCAATGGTCTCGGCTTCTTCGCAGAGGTCTACATCGTGGAAGCAGTAGTATTCGATACCCATTTTCTGCATGAATTCAAAGCCGGCGTCCATTTTGTTCTTGGCAGCCTGAACCTTGTCAGCCTCACCGTTCCAGGGGAATTTCTTTGTTCCGCCACCGAATTGGTCACCACCTTCTGCGCAAAGAGTGTGCCACCATGCCATGGCGAACTTCAGCCATTCGCTCATTTTCTTACCCATGATTACTTTATCGGCATCGTAATAACGGAATGCATCGGGTTCTTGCTCTCTTTACCTTCGAATTTAATCTTTCCTATTCCGGGAAAATACTCTTTTGTTGCCATAAGAATTTAATGTTTTAATGTGAGAATGTGCCAATGACAGACACATTCATCACGGGGTTAATTATTAATTTATTGTTTTAACGTGCTAACGTTTTAATGTGCACATTAGCACATTACCCAGTGTTTCCAGCGCGCATATGCGTCGGCATAAGCCTGGCGGTCTGCCACTTTCGGCTCTATCACCTCGAGCTTCTCAAGCGTGGCAAATGCTTCGTTGTTGTCCTTGTATATGCCACACCGATTCCGGCGCTTTGGCGGCACCTACAGACCCGTCGGTATCATACAGTTCGATGACAGCTCCCGTCACACCGGCCAATGTCTCGCGGAACAGCGGGCTGAGGAACATATTAGCCTTGCCTGCATGAATTTTCTGCACGGGAATGCCCATTTGTTCCATGATGTCGATTCCATATTTAAAGGAAAAAACGATACCTTCCTGCGCTGCACGGATGATATGCTGTTTGCCGTGCTGGTTGAAGTTGATGCCATGAATGGAGCAGCCTATTTCCTTGTTCTCCAGCATACGCTCCGCACCGTTTCCAAAGGGCAGGATACTGATACCGGCACTGCCGATGGGAGCTTGCGCCGCCAGCAGATTCATATCGCTGTAGGAGATGCCTTCGGGAGCAACGGTGCGTTTTACCCATGAATTGAGAATGCCCGTACCATTGATGCACAGCAGAACACCCAGACGGGTTTGCCCGGCAGCATGGTTGACGTGTGCAAAGGTGTTGACACGTGACTTGGGGTCGTAGTTCACCTCACCGTTCACGCCGTATACCACGCCGGACGTTCCGGCGGTAGAAGCAATTTCACCCGGATTGAATACATTCAGGGAAAGGGCATTGTTGGGCTGGTCGCCGGCACGGTAAGTGATAGGCGTACCTTCTTTCAGACCCAGCTCTGCGGCTGCAGCAGCATTGACACGTCCCTGCTCGGAGAAAGTCGGTTTGATGTCGGCAATCAGAGAGGAGTCGAATCCATAATAGTCCATCAGAAAGTCGGCAACCCGGTTGTTCTTGAAATCCCAGAACATCCCTTCGGACAAACCGGACACCGTGGTACAGATGGTACCGCTCAACTTCATGGCGATATAGTCGCCCGGCAGCATTATCTTATGAATCTTTTCGTAAACGGAAGGCTCATTCTCCTTAATCCAAGCCAGTTTGGAGGCCGTGAAGTTGCCCGGAGAATTCAGCAGATGTGAAAGGCAAGTCTCCTCTCCCAATGTTTCGAAAGCCTTTTGTCCGTAGGGCACGGCTCTGGAGTCGCACCAGATAATGGCAGGACGCAACACCTGCTGGTTTTTATCTACACATACCAAGCCATGCATCTGATAAGAGATACCGATCGCTTGATGTCTTCTGCGTTTACTCCGGATTCTGCCAATACCGCTTGTGTGGCCAGTTTCAAGTTTTCCCACCAGTTTCCGGGGTCTTGCTCTGCCCAGCCGGGCTTCACTGCGATAATGTCCGCTTCAGTCTTGGGGAAGAAGGCAGACGATACACACTTGCCGCTTTCCGCATTTACCAGACTCGCTTTTACAGACGAGCTGCCGATGTCATAACCTAATAAATACATTTCTATCAATATTAAAATGAAAGTGATATGAAGAATTTACAATCCGGCTACCGTCGGATTTTATTGTATATCTTTTTGTCGAAACGGTAGTAGCGTGCCGCCCGGTGGGCCACGCCCTGCTGTTTTTCTTCCAGGGGGACGACATACTCCATCAAGGCAATTTTTTTATGGAAATTGCGTACGTCGTACTGCTTGTCATACACCAGTTCGTACAAAGTGCGAAGCTGGGATGCGGTGAACTTACGCGGCAACAAGTCGAACAGTGAAGACGGGTTGAACTCGACGTACTGACGGACATAGGTAATGGCTTCCTTGATAATCAGGTTGTGGTCGAATGCCAGAGCCTTTATATCCGGCATGGCTACCCAACTAGCTTGATAATTGTCCAAATCACGGTTCAATGCGCGGTCTATCTTCACCAGGGAAAGATAGGCTATGGTGACAATACGCTCTACCTTGGACTGCATGGCACGTTCCAGCCAATGTACATCTCTGGGGTCCTTCGTACGGTTTTTGAGCCGAATGCCTTGAATTGCATCAGATTGACGTTCTTCAGCCCGTCAATTCATTCAACACCCGTTTGGCAGCTTCATCCAAATCCTCATCCATGTAAATCAAACTTCCGGGAAGCTTCATATCATGAAAGATTTCTCCTTCTTCCTCTCCTGCACGCTTAATCAGCAGAACCTTTAGCTGTTCTCCGTCAAAACCAATCACTACACAGTCCACAGAGATATGATTGTTTGCCAACGGCGTTTTTTTGTTCTATGTTTTGCATAATATATCTCGTTAAGCGCTGCAAATATAAATAGGTTTTTCTAATTTGCAATAAAGGAAAAGAATATTTTTATAATGTTATAAAGCATTATTTTTCAACTGAATACATATCTTACTTTATACAATATCATTTTCAGTTGTTATCGTATGGAATACAATATGTAATTTACAAGAATATACAAGAGGTCTAATTGTAGGAAGTACAATAAGGAGAAAGTGTTTCATTTATAAGTATTTCAGCCTCCGGATACCACAGAAGGCCCAAGCATACATATTGTATTTTAGCTTCCCTCCTTAAAGTAAGGGCATTGCACAAAAAACATCCGTTTGTGCGGTGAATATCAGAAAAACCTCTACCTTTGCAGCACTTTTTATTTAAACACTAAAAAACGAGTAAATATGAAAGCATTTGTATTTCCGGGTCAAGGTGCCCAATTCGTTGGCATGGGAAAGGACCTGTACGAAAATTCGGCATTAGCAAGGAACTTTTTGAGAAAGCAAATGATATCCTCGGGTATCGTATTACTGATATTATGTTCAACGGAACAGATGAAGACCTGCGCCAGACTAAAGTTACCCAACCTGCCGTGTTCCTTCATTCCGTTATTTCCGCCCTCTGCATGGGCGATGACTTTAAGCCGGAGATGACCGCCGGTCACTCATTGGGCGAGTTCTCTGCCTTGGTTGCTGCCGGTGCACTGAGCTTTGAAGATGGTCTGAAACTGGTGTATGCCCGTGCCATGCTATGCAAAAGGCTTGCGAGGCACAGCCCTCCACTATGGCAGCCATTATTGCCCTGCCGGATGAAAAGGTTGAGGAAATCTGCGCTCAAGTAAGTGCTGAAGGTGAAGTTTGCGTGGCAGCCAACTATAACTGCCCGGGACAGATTGTAATTTCCGGTTCCATAGAAGGTATCAACAAGGCTTGCGAACTGATGAAGGCTGCAGGTGCAAAGCGTGCTCTGCCGTTGAAGGTAGGCGGTGCGTTCCACTCTCCGCTGATGAACCCTGCCAAAGTTGAACTGGAAGCAGCCATCAATGCAACAGAAATCCATGCTCCGAAGTGCCCCGTATATCAGAATGTAGACGCTATGCCTCATACTGACCCGGTAGAAATCAAGAAGAACCTGGTGGCTCAGCTGACAGCATCGGTACGTTGGACGCAAACAGTGAAGAACATGGTTGCCGATGGTGCTACGGACTTCACAGAGTGCGGTCCTGGTGCAGTGCTGCAAGGTCTTATCAAGAAGATTGCACCGGAAGCTACGGCTCACGGGATTGCATAATTCCTTAAATAGAATATTTTCAAGGCTGTCTTTCTTCAAATAGACAGCCTTTCTTGTTTTAGTAGGCCATTTTATTCAACGGGAGTCAGAACCACTGTTCGGAATACGCTGAAAAAGATACGTGCCACAAAGGGGCGCGAGTAAACAAAAAGTAATCACTGAAATAAAAAGTACGTTCTTTTGTTTTTTATTTCCGATTTTCCCTTACCTTTGTTGCCGTAAAGACAAAGGGGTGCCCCGACGGGCTGAGATTATACCCTCGAACCTGATGCAGTTAGTACTGCCGTAGGAATTGGATATTTCTTTCTTCACTGAACTTGCCGTAAAGACGCTTCTTTGTATTTACTTCCATTTGTTTTATTTCTTAATGAACAGAAAAATGAAAGTATTGGTCAACAACAAGGAAGTGAAAACCGGCGCCACTACCCTTTCACAACTTATCGAGGAACTTGCCCTACCGATGCAAGGCATTGCCGTGGCCGTAGACAACCGTATTGTACTTCGCACGGAATGGACAAAATGCATCCTGAGGGAATACATGCCCATCATCATTATCAAAGCAGCTTGCGGAGGGTGAGGAAGATGAAGGACGAGAGACTGAAAAACGGAGGAATGCAGTTCATCACGCACTATACGGAACGATATTCGTATCTGGATGCTGCACGCATGGCTCTTGAGGGCGGTTGCCGCTGGGTGCAACTGCGCATGAAAGACACCCCGGTGGAAACGATAGAACCCGTAGCTTTGGAAGTGCAGGCCCTTTGCCGGCAATACGGTGCCACCTTCATCATTGACGACCATGTGGAACTGGCAAAGAAGCTGCATGCCGACGGCGTACATCTTGGAAAGAAAGACATGCCCATAGCCGACGCACGCCGGATTCTGGGCGCGGAGTACATTATAGGCGGCACGGCAAATACCTTTGAGGATGTACTGCAACACTACAAAGCCGGTGCCGACTACATAGGCTGCGGCCCCTTCCGCTACACCACTACCAAGAAGAATCTGAGTCCGATATTGGGACTGGAAGGATATACAGCTATCATCCACCGGATGCAGGAGAAGGATATACACCTTCCGATAGTAGCCATCGGTGGAATAACCATAGCGGATATTCCAGCCGTTATGCAGACGGGGGTAAGCGGGATTGCCCTTTCGGGCACGGTACTGCATGCCGATAGTCCGGCAGATGAAATGAAAAGAATCATTTCTTTAATGGAGAATGAAAAATAAAGAATTAATATATGACGACTGATATGGAAAAATTAGTGATTGCGGAACGTGAGTTCAACTCCCGTCTGTTTTTAGGAACCGGAAAGTTCAATTCCGATGAAGTGATGGAGCAGTCTATCCTGCATCCGGCACAGAAATGGTGACGGTAGCCATGAAACGCATTGAACTGGACAACAAGGAAGACAATATGCTGGTACACATACAGCATCCCGGTATCCAGCTTCTGCCCAACACCTCCGGCGTGCGCAATGCCGAAGAAGCTGTTTTTGCTGCACAGATGGCGCGTGAAGCTTTCGGCACGACTGGCTGAAACTGGAGATACACCCCGACCCCCGCTATCTGTTGCCCGATTCTATGGAGACGCTGAAAGCCACAGAAGAACTGGTCAAGTTAGGATTTGTGGTACTGCCCTATTGCCAGGCCGACCCCACACTGTGCAAGAGGCTGGAAGAAGCCGGTGCCGCCACCGTCATGCCGCTGGGTGCTCCTATCGGTACAAACAAAGGACTGCAGACAAGGGATTTCCTGAGAATAATCATCGAGCAAGCCAATATCCCCGTAGTGGTGGATGCCGGTATCGGTGCCCCGACCATGCGGCAGAGGCTATGGAAATGGGCGCTTCGGCTTGCCTGGTGAATACAGCCATTGCAGTGGCGGGCGACCCCGTGACCATGGCGGTAGCGTTCAAGCAGGCTGTAGAGGCAGGACGCATGGCATACGAAGCAGGTCTGGGCATACAGGCAGATAATTTTGTTGCGGAAGCCAGCTCACCGCTGACGGCTTTTTTGAACCTATAAAACTGACAATGCAATGAACCAGAAGATAAAATTCCCCCGTTCCGAGAAAGTATATTTGCCGGGCACCTTGTTTCCCGAATTGCGCGTAGCTATGCGCAAGGTGGAGCAAGTGCCCAGTACGAACTTCGTAGATGGAGAAAAGGTGATTACTCCGAATCCGGAAGTGTATGTGTATGATACCAGCGGACCGTTCAGCGACCCTGCCATTGAAGTGGATTTGAAGAAAGGGCTGCCCCGCCTGCGCGAACCATGGATACTGAAACGCGGCGATGTGGAGCAGCTTCCCGAAATAACGTCGGAGTACGGGCGCATGCGCCGCGACGACCGGTCGCTCGACTCTCTGCGCTTTGAGCATATCACCCTGCCTACCGCGCCCTTCAAGGAAAATGCTGCACGCAGATGTACTATGCCAAACAAGGTATCATCACGCCTGAAATGGAGTATGTGGCGATTCGCGAGAACATGAACTGCGCGGAGCTGGGAATAGAGACGCACATCACACCGGAATTTGTACGCCAGGAGATTGCTGCCGGACGCGCCCTGCTTCCTGCCAACATCAACCATCCCGAAGCAGAGCCGATGATTATAGGCCGTAACTTCCTGGTGAAGATAAATACCAATATCGGAAACTCCGCCACCACCTCGGGCATCGAAGAAGAGGTAGAGAAAGCATTGTGGAGCTGCAAATGGGGCGGCGACACGCTGATGGACCTCTCCACGGGCGAGAACATACACGAAACGCGCGAATGGATTATCCGCAACTGTCCCGTTCCCGTGGGCACTGTCCCCATCTACCAGGCATTGGAGAAAGTGAACGGCAAGGTGGAAGACCTCACCTGGGAAATCTACCGCGATACCTTGATTGAACAATGCGAGCAGGGAGTGGACTACTTCACCATCCATGCCGGCATACGCCGCCACAATGTGCATCTGGCCGAGAAAAGGTTGTGCGGCATCGTGAGCCGTGGCGGCAGCATCATGAGCAAATGGTGCCTGGTGCACGACCGCGAGAGTTTCCTTTACGAACACTTTGATGACATTTGCGACATTCTGGCACAGTATGACGTTGCCATCTCTTTGGGAGACGGGCTGCGTCCGGGGTCTACGCACGATGCCAACGATGAAGCGCAGTTTGCAGAACTCGACACGATGGGCGAGCTTGTGCTGCGTGCCTGGGACAAGAATGTGCAGGCTTTCATCGAAGGTCCCGGCCACGTGCCCATGCACAAGATTAAGGAGAATATGGAGCGCCAGATAGAAAAATGCCACGATGCGCCTTTCTATACGCTCGGCCCCATCGTGACGGACATCGCACCGGGATACGACCATATCACGTCCGCCATCGGTGCGGCGCAGATAGGCTGGCTGGGTACGGCGATGCTCTGCTATGTCACTCCCAAAGAGCATCTGGCACTGCCCGATAAGGAGGATGTGCGTGTAGGTGTCATCACCTATAAGATAGCCGCCCATGCCGCCGACCTGGCAAAAGGGCATCCCGGAGCACAAGTGCGTGACAATGCACTGAGCAAAGCACGTTATGAATCCGCTGGAAAGACCAGTTTGACTTGTCGCTCGACCCGGAACGTGCGTTCAGCTATTTTCATGCAGGGAAGCATGTGGATGGGGAGTATTGCACGATGTGCGGACCGAACTTCTGTGCGATGCGGTTGTCGAGAGAATTAAAAAAGAAATAAATGGGAATTGATAGAGCACTATGTTTTCAGACGAATTAGAACATATATCCTGGGAGGAAACCACGGCACGCATCCATGCCAAGACAGATGCGGATGTACGCCGTGCCCTCTCCAAAGAACATTGTAATGTAGAGGACTTCATGGCCTCATCTCACCCGCCGCTGCCCCCTATCTGGAGACGATGGCACGATTGAGCAAGAAATACACCGAGGCACGATTCGGGAAAACCATCTCCATGTTCGTGCCTCTTTACATCACGAATTCCTGCACCAACTCTTGCGTGTATTGCGGTTTCCATATCAGCAACCCCATGCCGCGTACCATACTGACGGAAGAAGAAATCGTGAACGAATACAAGGCCATCAAGAAGCTGGCACCTTTCGAGAATTTGCTGTTGGTAACGGGAGAAAATCCGGCCAAAGCAGGCGTGCCCTACATAGCCCGTGCACTGGACCTGGCAAAACCCTACTTCAGCAATCTGAAAATAGAAGTGATGCCCTTAAAAACGGAAGAGTATGCAACGCTGAAAGAACACGGCATGAATGGCGTGATTTGTTTTCAAGAAACCTACCACAAGTCGAATTACAACATCTACCACCCCCGTGGCATGAAGTCCAAATTCGAATGGCGTGTCAATGGTTTCGACCGCATGGGGCAGGCAGGCGTCCATTCCATCGGCATGGGAGTGCTCATCGGTCTGGAGAAAGAATGGCGGACAGACATCACCATGATGGCTTATCACCTGCGCTATCTCCAGAAACATTATTGGCAAACGAAATACAGCGTCAACTTCCCCCGTATGCGTCCTTCGGAGAACGGCGGCTTCCAGCCCAATGTCATCATGAGCGACCGCGAACTGGCACAAGTCACTTTCGCCATGCGCATCTTCGACCATGATGTAGACATCTCCTACTCCACCGCGAGCCTGCCGATATACGCGACCATATGGCAACACTCGGTGTGACAACCATGAGCGCCGAAAGCAAGACCGAACCGGGAGGATATTACAGCTATCCGCAAACACTGGAACAGTTTCATGTCAGCGACGAGCGCAAGGCTGTGGAAGTGGACAAAGCATTGAAACGCCTGGGGCGCGAACCAGTGTGGAAAGATTGGGATGCGAGTTTTGATTTGAAGCTTTCAAGAGATGAGTGGCCGAATACAGAACCTTAATAATAATGAACAAATGAACCGATATGCCAGACAAACGTCCCTCCCTGAAATAGGCGAAGCCGGACAAGAGAAACTGCGTAATGCCAAGGTGTTGATAGTCGGTGTGGGAGGATTGGGTTCTCCCATTGCCCTCTATCTGGCGGGAGCAGGAGTCGGAACGCTGGGATTGGTGGACGATGACCAGGTCAGCATCAGTAATCTTCAACGTCAGGTTCTGTATGCTGAAGCTGACCTTGGGCAGCCTAAACCTCTATGTGGCGCCCGTAGAGTGCAGGGTTTGAACAGCGATGTAAACGTGGAAGTATACCCCTTCCGTCTGGACAAGAAGAATGCCGGAGAACTGATAAGGAACTACGATATAGTGGTAGACGGGTGCGACAACTTCGCTACCCGCTACTTGCTGAATGACGTATGCAACGCTTGGGGCAAGCCCTACGTTTATGGTGCCATTCAAGCTTTGAAGGCCAAGTGTCCGTCTTCTGCTACGGTGAGAGTGCTAAAAACTATCGTGACCTCTATCCGGATGAAGAAGGGACACTGCTCATGCCATCTCCGGACAAATCGGTTATCGGCGTAACCCCTGCCATTGTGGGTAGCGTAGAAGCCAATGAAGTGTTGAAACTGATTTGCGGCTACGGTGAACCCTTGGCTGGAAAGCTATGGACGATTGATTTAAGGACCATGCAGTCGTATATTCTCTCACTATAGGCAAACATCCATAAAGATATGAAACTGATAGTCATTACCACGCCGCAATTCTTTGAAGGAGAAGCAGAGGCAGTTACCTCCTTATTCCAAAACGGTTTGGAAATGCTCCACCTGCGCAAGCCGGGAGCTTCGGCAGAGGAGATGGGGAATTTTCTTCAACAGCTACCGATGGAATATATGCCACGCATTGTCACGCATGAGCAATTCCAGCTGGCATCCGTTTTCGGTCTGAAAGGAATTCATCTGAACGGGCGCAATCCGCAGATACCGTCCGGATATAAGGGACATGTCAGTCGCTCTTGTCACTCTCTTGAAGAAGTGTTGAAACATAAATCAGATTGTAACTATGTGTTCCTCAGCCCCATTTATGACAGTATATCCAAAGAAGGCTATTCTTCCGCTTACTCCTGCGATACCTTGCAGAAGGCGCAGCAAGCTGGTATTATCGACTCAAAGGTGATGGCATTGGGTGGCATCACCTTGGAACATCTTCCGGAAATAGCCGCTTTAGGTTTCGGAGGTGCCGTACTGCTGGGAGATGTCTGGCAGCAAGCGAAGGAAGCTTTCATCCCCCACTTCCTCCACCTGAAACAGCTTTCCTCTCACCCCTTTAATTTTTAATTTCTAATTTTTAATTATTTCATGCTTCCCCCTATTATCCTTTCCATTGCCGGTTCCGACTGTTCGGGCGGTGCAGGCATACAAGCAGACATAAAGACCATTTCCGCTTTGGGAGGTTATGCCGCTTCCGTCATCACGGCTGTTACTGCACAAAACACACTGGGAGTACAATCGGTTTATCCGATACCTGTGGATATGGTTAAGGCACAAATCACCTCTGTTATGGATGATTTAAGCCGGATGCCGTCAAGATAGGTATGGTATATGATGCCGGTATTGTGACCACCATTGTCGATTGTCTTCAGACATATACTCCGGAGTGTATAGTCTATGACCCCGTCATGATATCGACCAGCGGACGGCGGCTGATGACCGAAGAAACCATACAAGTCATTAAGACGGAACTGTTTCCGCTATGCACCCTCATTACTCCCAACCTGAATGAAGCAAGCCTGCTTTGGGGGCGAACCATTGCCGGCACTGTGGAGATGCAGCAAGCGGCACAGGAATTATCCTGCAGATACAATACCGCTGTTCTCGTCAAAGGCGGACATCTGGAGGGCAATGACATGTGCGACGTGCTTTATTGCCGGCAACCTTCTGCCGGGGCTGACGTCCTGCCATCCGGATGCATCCTCTATTCCAACCCCAAAATAGAGAGCCGTAACCTGCACGGCACAGGGTGTACCCTTTCCTCTGCCATAGCTACATTTCTTGCCGGTGGCAACAAACTCGATGAAGCGGTCTGCAAGGCTAAAGAGTATATCGGTACTGCGATAAACCGGGGGAAAGACATGAATATAGGGCACGGGAACGGTCCGTTATGGCACTTTCCTTTATCGGAATAAGAGCTCGTCAAACGCATTATCTGTTTACCTTAAACGCATTATCTGTCAGCCTCCGATACATCATGTGTTTGGCACCAACGGACAATGCGTTTCGACATGCCTGCTTCTTAATAGCGTATGCCCAGAATTTTCTTGGCATCGTCTTTCTTGAACAGTGAATCAATGACGTCTAAAATCGCTTCGTAGTTTTCCGGATCTACGATATTGGGAGCGAATATGTTGAGGACTTTCATCTTGTCGTCATCAAAAGTATATAGTGCCATCAAACTGGCACATTGCACACAGTTCAGACTGTTGTTTCGGGCAACAGTTCTCATCATTTCGATTTGATCATCCTTGAAAGGGCGGGACTTCACTTTTTCATAAAAATGCCGGAAGTCTTCGGGGTGCATCCCCCTGACATAAACCGGAGCTGGAGAATCTATCACTACTTCACTGGGAACAACCGGCAACGTACGTGGCTCTCCGGAGAATGAGTCCATTGCAACGACTCTCCCACCTTCAAAAGTCACGACAATCTGAGTTCGGCTGATATTACTTTTACCGGACAGCACTCTGGAATATTCCCATTCTTCTATATCCCGGTCGAAGCGGCGATACTCTGGAGTTCCCAATATCTTGGTGACCTCCTGCCTGCTCATCCCCTTCTGGATACTGTTCAACACATCTACCTTAGCATCATAAAACAAACTGGAACAACTGCTGAATCCCATCGTCATTACCAGTCCCGCAATAATTAGTCTGATTGTTTTCATCTTATCGAGTTTTTAGTTGCCACAAAGGTAGGCAGAAACATGGATAGACCTCTTATTATCCCCCTATTTGTCAAAAGGGATTTCCCTACTTTTTTTAGCCATATACCTATTAATATGGAAATAATCCGTTATTTTTGCAGATACTATCACTATAAATAGGTAAAAACACATGGAAAAAGCAAAAGTATACTACTCTGATTTGCGTACCTCCCCTACATCCAATCTTTTGGATAAAATGGAACGCTTGCTGAAAAGGGCAGGCATCGAGCAACTTCCTTTGAAAGATAGCTTTGCTGCCATTAAAATCCATTTCGGCGAACCCGGAAACCTGGCATACTTGCGTCCCAATTATGCAGCTCGAATGGCAACCCTGCTCCGCAGCCTGGGAGCCAAACCTTTCTTGACGGACTGCAACACGCTGTATTCCGGTCGTCGTGCCAATGCTGTAGACCACTTGCAAAGTGCGATGGAGAATGGCTTTAACCCTATCTCGGCCCAGTGCCAGGTCATTATCGGCGACGGACTGAAGGGAACGGACTACCGCGAAATCCTCTGAACGGGGAATATTGTCCGGCACCCAAAATCGCACAGCGATAGCCGATGCCGATATTGTAATCAGTATGAACCACTTCAAGGGGCACGAACAAGCCGGTTTTGGCGGCGCCTTGAAGAATCTGGCATGGGATGTGCCAGCGTAGGCGGAAAGCTGGAACTGCATTGCGCCTCGCAACCCAAGATTGATGAAGCAAGCTGCATCGGCTGCAACATCTGCGTGAAGCATTGCGCACACGACGCCGTGCACCTCAATGCCAGCCGCAAGGCAGAAATAGACTACGCCAAATGCGTAGGTTGCGGACAGTGCGTAGCCCTCTGCCAGCACGACGGTGCCGTGATGGGAGCCGAAGATACTTCCGAGCGCCTGAACTACAAGATTGCGGAATATGCCCTCGCTGTCGTTATGGGCAAGCCCCATTTCCACATCAGCTTCATCATGAACGTATCTCCCGAATGCGACTGCTGGAACCACAACGATGCCGCCATCGTGCCCGACCTCGGCATTCTGGCTTCGGCAGACCCGGTTGCACTGGACAAGGCATGTGCAGATATGGTCATCCAAGCCCCGATACTGCACGGTAACAATTGCCTTGCCACGGCACACGAGCACGACGACTTGTGTGGATGCGACAAGTTCCACTTGATGCACCCCGACACAGACTGGCTTGCCGGATTGCGCCATGCCGAGAAAATAGGATTGGGAACCATGGAATATGAATTGGTGAAGATTTGATTAAACCTTTTCAGTTTTAAACAGTCATAATAAAAATAGATTTATCAACTATAATATTATACAAATGGAAACATCTGTAAAACTTTATTCTTTGCCTTTCGGCAACGTAAAGACCTATCTATTCGTCCTGCTGTTCGTGGCAGGAAACATCGCCTTGCCGCAACTCTGCCATCTGGTCCCAGCAGGCGGTCCGACGTTGCTTCCCATCTATTTCTTTACACTGATAGCTGCTTATAAATATGGTTTCAAGGTAGGTCTGCTGACGGCTATCCTGTCGCCGGTCATCAATCATCTGCTTTTTGCCATGCCTGCAGCAGCCGTGTTGCCGGCCATACTTATAAAGTCCGGTCTGCTGGTCGGAGCCGCCGCTCTTGCTGCACGCTATGCCAAGAATATCTCTTTATTGGCATTGCTGGGCGTGGTTCTCTCCTATCAAATTATCGGTACGGCCTTTGAATGGGCGCTGTGCGGTAATTTCTTTCTGGCTGTGCAAGATTTCCGTATGGGCATTCCGGGCATGCTGATTCAGTGGTTCGGAGGATATGTACTGCTGAAAGCAATCGCAAAAAATTAAGCGTATATTCTCAAACAGTATCCCTTAATCCTAAAACTTTGTTCGCACACTGCGGATACATATCCCCAGTTTGCGGATGTCTATCCCAAGGCTTGGATAGACATCCGCAAACCATAAACAAAGTTTTTCTTAACTGATAAAAACTTTTTCCCTAACTAAGAAAAACTTTCTCCTTAATAGAGAAGACTTTTCTCTTAATACTTTGAACTTTTTTCCGCTATTTTCCTTTCTCCCTACAATAAAATCATTAATTTCGTGCCGAACAATATATCATATTTTCAACATGGAAGTAGTAACGAACAACTGGTTCACTAAAAAATATCCAATAGGTTTTGCCTTAAGCGGCGGTTTCATCAAAGGCTTTGCCCATTTGGGTGCCATGCAATCTTTATTGGAACATGACATCAAGCCCAATATACTTTCCGGAGTCAGTGCCGGAGCCTTGGCCGGGGTATTCTACGCCGACGGCAATGAACCGCATCAAGTTCTTGACTACTTTGCCGGGCACAAGTTTCAGGACCTGACCAAACTGGTGATTCCCAAAGTCGGATTATTTGAATTGGGAGAGTTCATCGATTTCCTGAAAAGCAATCTGAAATCCAAGAAACTGGAAGAACTGCAAATCCCTCTGATTATTACAGCTACTGACCTGGACCACGGACGTCTGGTACATTTCCATAAAGGGGACATCGCCGAACGCGTAGCAGCTTCGTGTTGCATGCCGGTATTGTTTGCCCCGGTCAATATAGACGGCACCCATTACGTGGACGGAGGCCTGCTGATGAACCTGCCTGTCTCTACCCTCCGCCGTATATGCGAAAAAGTGATTGCCGTGAATGTCAGCCCTTTGATGGCAACCAAGTATAAAATGAACATTGTGAGCATTGCCTTACGTTCCTATAATTTTATGTTCCGCTCCAACTCTTTTCCTGAACGCGAGAAGCTGATTTGCTGATAGAACCTTATAACTTGGAGGGATACAGCAATACAGAGCTGGAAAAGGCGGAGGAGATATTCATGCAGGGATATAATACGACCAATGATATATTGGAACGCCTGCTCATTGACAAAGGCAGCATCTGGAAAGAATAAAATAACCATTCTATAACAATAGAAAACAAAGAAATGAACGACGAAAACAAATTGATTATTTATCAAGTGTTCACCCGACTATTCGGAAACAACAATAACCACTGCATCAATAATGGCAGCATCACCGAAAATGGATGCGGCAAGATGGCTGACTTTACAGCCAAGGCGTTGGGAGAAATCAAGAGCTTGGCGCTACACATATATGGTACACGGGCATCATCGAGCATGCTACGCAAACTGACTACCGCCGTCACAATATCCAACCCGACCATCCGGCCATTGTGAAAGGTAAAGCCGGATCTCCCTATGCCATCAAGGACTACTATGATGTCGATCCGGATCTCGCCAAGGACGTACCGGAGCGTATGAGAGAGTTTGAGAATCTGGTGCAGCGCACTCACCGTAGCGGTCTGAAGGTTATCATAGATTTTGTTCCCAACCACGTAGCCCGTCAATATCACTCGGATGCCCAGCCGGATGGCACTTCACAACTGGGTTCAAACGATGATACCAATTATGCGTTCAGCCCATATAATAACTTCTATTATATCCCGAAATCGGAACTGCATGGCCAATTTGACATGAAAGGTGCAGCCGCCGAACCTTATAGGGAGTTTCCGGCAAAAGCTACCGGAAACAACCGTTTTGACGCTTATCCAAACATCACCGATTGGTACGAAACTATAAAGTTGAATTATGGAGTGGATTATCAGAACGGCGGGACTTGCCATTTCGACCCCATTCCCGACACATGGACCAAGATGCTGGATATCATGCTGTTCTGGGCGGGAAAGAATATAGACGGTTTCCGTTGCGATATGGCCGAAATGGTTCCCGTAGAGTTCTGGGAATGGGCAATCCCGCAGGTAAAAGAGCAATATCCCTCCTGCTGTTTATAGCCGAAGTCTATAACCCGGGAGAATACAAGAATTACTTGTTCCGTGGCAAGTTTGATTATTTATACGACAAAGTAGGACTTTATGATACCTTGCGGGCTGTTACTTGCGGGTATGAATCGGCAACTGCCATCACCCGTTCCTGGCAAAGTCTGGGAGGTATAGAAAAACGCATGCTGAACTTTCTGGAAAACCATGACGAGCAACGTATCGCTTCCGACTTTTTTGCCAGTAACCCACGCAAGGCGATTCCGGCACTCATTGTGTCAGCTTGCATGAACACCAATCCGATGATGATTTATTTCGGTCAGGAGTTTGGTGAGCTGGGCATGGATAGTGAAGGTTTCAGCGGCCGGGACGGACGTACAACCATCTTTGACTATTGGAGTGTAGATACTATCCGCCGTTGGCGCAATGGCGGCAAGTTCGACGGCAAGATGCTGACGGAGGACCAGAAACACCTATACAGCATTTATAAACGGCTGCTGACTCTTTGCAATGAAGAAAAGGCCATCTCTCAGGGGGCTTTCTTCGATTTGATGTATGCCAATGTCAACGGATGGCGCTTTAATGAACATAAGCAATATACATTCCTGCGCAAATTTGAGAGAGACCTGCTGCTGTTCGTCGTGAACTTCGACCATATCTCGGCAGACCTTGCCATAAATATTCCTTCTCATGCTTTTGACTTCCTGCAAATACCGCAGATGGACCAGTACAAAGCTACGGAGCTGCTCAGCGGAAAAGAAGAAAACATAAGTCTGCTTCCCTATAAGGCTACTAATGTGGCCGTCGAAGGATATGGAGGAAAGATACTTAAGATAAAGCTATAACGGAATCACAACTCTGGTGATTTATTAGATTTGGCACTGATTATGCAGAACAACACGGATTTCTTAATCGCTTCGTGGTTTTCCGCATAATCAGTGCCAAGTCTTTATTGGTTCTCTTCCATATATTCCTTCAGCCGATATAGCCGCGTGATGGCAGGATTATAAAAATCATCAGGATAATGTGCATCTACATCACTCAGGTTAGCTTGCACAAAACGTTTCACATCCACTATGTTCTCAGCATCAGACAATGTTACACTTTGAGGGAAAGATGTGCTCTTTGCCCAATCTATCAGCGCTTTAACGCTATCTTCATCAAATTTATATTCGGCCATATTCTACATATTTTCTTGCAAAGATAGTGCAAACCGGATGCAGAATAAAATGACCCACCCATTTTTTTATGCTAAAGTTATCCTCATCCGCATGAACAAAATTCCAATTTGTTGTGTTATATAAATGTGTTTTTCATAGTATTAGATATAAGATTAATTAAAAGAGACGTACCCGCTTGTGATAAGTAAGTACATCAAAAACAGAAGCGTCTGTTTGATTGATAAATGTGTAAGGAGCATCGGTTTACCAGAGCCGATGCTTTTTTTTACCCTTCTTTGTAGCATGTTAGAAATATTATCCGTAAATTTGGCAGATAATAAGGAAAGAATATGATATGAATATCCCTGTTATATTTCAATTTTTGAAAGAACTGTCTGCAAACAACAATCGTGAATGGTTCAATTCTCACCGGGAACAGTATGAAGTCGCCCGCAGCGAGTTTGAAAACTTGCTTACAGTAATTATCTCCCGTATCTCTTTATTTGATGAAAGCATCCGTGGTATAGAAGCAAAGGACTGTACATACCGTATTTATCGTGATACACGCTTTTCCGAAGATAAAACTCCCTACAAGACACATCTGAGGATATATCAATGCGAAAGGAAAGAAATCCGACCATTGTGGCTATTACGTGCATCTGGAACCGGGAAACTGCTTGTTGGCCGGTGGAAGTTATTGTCCTCCCCCGCCCTTGTTAAGAGCTCTGCGACAAGCGGTATACGACAATATAGATGAATTTCGCAGTATAGTGGAAGATCCTGCTTTCAAGCAATACTTTCCCGTCATCGGAGAGAATTTTCTAAAAACAGCTCCAAAAGGATTTCCAAAGGACTATCCCTATCTGAAATACCTTCAGTGTAAAGAGTATACGGTTGCCTGCTGCCAGCCGGACAGCTTCTTTCTTGCTCCAGACTTTTTGGATCGTACAGACGACATCTTCAAGCAGATGAAGCGTTTTTCTGATTTTGTGAATTACACCATAGACGACTTTGAATAATTTACCTATATAACTAACTTAAAACATTTGAATTATGGTTATAGACAGACTTGAAAACATAGAAAAATATACTTTGCTGCATCCTCTGTTTGAGCAGGCCATTGATTTTTTAAAATCACATGACTTGCACTCTTTGGAAATCGGCAAGACCGAACTGAAAGGAAAGGACTTGCTGGTCAACGTGGCGCAAGACAAAACCCAAAAGAAAAGAAAATGCCAAACTGGAAAAACCCATAAGACT
>ENA-OQCX01000373-OQCX01000373.1-human-gut-metagenome-genome-assembly--contig:-NODE-373-length-23474-cov-4.007196_pt1 | contig 23474 bp, 26 predicted proteins | sample MGYA00242762_ERZ504587 | MGnify/ENA primary metagenome ERZ504587 (study PRJEB26092, sample SAMD00036337) | human gut metagenome | host: Homo sapiens | study: EMG produced TPA metagenomics assembly of... | reverse complement strand
GGGAACGTAGTCTCTATTTCAGTCGGACTTGTTGTGGCGACCAGCTGTCTGGTATCACTTGGAATGGTGCCGGTACACTTGGAGTAACGTTTATACTTGCGATGGCAATTGCCATGCTGCTTAATATGACTACGGTTGCATCATTGTCAGAACTCAATGCACTTATGCCAAACACGACAGGTGGACTTGCACAGTACACACTTGCGGCACTTGGTCCTTTTCCGACACTGATATCGATGGTTGGCGGCTACATAATCTGTAATACAATGTCCTGTGGAGTAGAAGCGTCAATCTTTTCCTTTTCACTGGCAGATGTAGTGGGAGGTCATATTCCGAGTTTTGTATACACACTCATTATGACGGTGATCATTCTGCTGGCGAATCTTCGCGGCGTGGATATGTTTGCGAAGATCCAGGATATTGTTGCATTTCTGCTGGTAGGTTCCCTGGTTGCGATGGGATTTATCGGAATGATCGGAATGGGTACAGGCGTAAAAGTACAGCAGCCTTATGTGCTCAATGCAGATTTTAAAGATATTGCGGCTATGACAGCAGTTGCATTCTGGCTGTTTATCGGAGCAGAGTATGCAATTCCGATCTCAAAAGAAGTAAAAAATGCAAAGAGAAATGTACCGCTTGGTATGATGATCGGTCTGTTTCTGATTTTTATCATGCAGTCAGTCATGGTACTTGGCTTCCACAATTATGTAGACTGGGGCGAGCTTGCTGATTCAGCAGCACCGCATCTTCTTTATGGATATGCGGTACTTGGCGAGGTCGGAAAAGTCTGGATGATGCTGGTAGGTGCGCTTGCGGTAATAAGTACACAGAACTCCACGGTTAACTCACTTGCTGTGATCTGTCAGGGAATGGCAAAGATGAATATGATGCCGAAGATCTTTTCAAAGACAAACAAACATAATGTTCCGTGGTTTGGACAGGTGTTTGTAAGTGCGGCAATCCTTATATTCGGATATTTGAGCGACAGTTCCGCGGATATGATCTCCTTCCTTATTCTGGCAGGTTCTGTATTCTGGATGATCTCGTACATACTTGCACATGTGGATGTGCTGGTTTTCAGAAAACGTCTTCCAAATGCACCGAGAAATTTCAAAGTGCCATGCGGTGCCCTGTTTCCGGTAATAGGAATCGTCGGAACCGCATATATGGTCCTCAACATCTCCAGTGATCCACATGAACGTCTGATGATCTGGCTTCTGACAGGTGGCTGCTTTATCGTACTTGGAATTTACTCAGCTGTATGGATCAAATTCAAGATGAAAATGAAAGTGTTCAAGAGTATTCCACTCGAAAAAGTTATGGCGATGGAAAACGATCTTTACTATTACGTCCGGAAAAGCAAAGGAATATGGAAATAAACAGCAAAGCCCTTCTGAGCTAAACTTCAGAAGGGCTTAATTATTGTCACAGATTAAATGATAAACCGTTCAACCCGGTCCATCGTAGTTTTGAGAATGGAGAGATCGGTCTGGATATCGCCGGTCTCCAGGGAATGATTGGCGTTTTTGGTGAGAAAAAGTGGTACTTCTTTCTGCTCTGCCAAAGTCTGGATCGCAGCAGTTTCAGCCCACGGATCGGCAGTGCCGTGGAAGGCGATGCTTCCTGGAGCGGGAAGGAGAAGGTGTCTGCCAATGGCGTAAACAGGATATTTTTTACGTTTAAATTATATTGGGCTGCATAAGCAGAAGAGATAGCAGTACCAATGCTTTTGGAAATAAAGAGGATGCTGCCGTAAGAGGTCCAGTCGATATCGCGCAGGGATTCTTCTGTCTGTGCGAGGGCGAGATCAAAAGCCTGCCGCATTTTGACAGAGTCTCCTTTGATATTTTCCGGGAGGGTGCCATAGGAGACGGTCTGGATCTGGTATCCATGTTTTCTGGCAAGGCGGCTTGTGTAGTACAGGAGTGGTTTGTCAGCAGTATATCCGATGCCCGGAAAAATAACTGCCAGCTTCGGAGCAGTTTTATCTGCAGCAGCGAGGTGACCGGAAACTTTGGCGTACAGCATCTGCTGGCGGATATTTTCCTGCAGGTCCTTTAAGGTAGTGGAGATATTGCAGGAATCGGATGGGAGGTAATCGTAGTCTGTAATGATATTATTTTCTTCCATGGAATAAACGATATGCGACGCACCCATGAGTTCAATATCGTCTTCGATATCTGAGAGTAATTCTTCGTATGTTTTCATTTGAATCAGTTCCTTTTTTATGAATATGTGGGTAAAAACAAAATAATTATTACATGTTTTAGCAAATGTGGCAATACTCTGGCACTTTTTATTTGTTTCGTATATACTGGAAATATCAGTAAATATGGGATGTTTATAAAAGCGGGGGGAATATATGCCATTTAAAATCATACGCAACGATATCACAAAAATGAACACAGAAGCGATTGTTAATACAGCGAATGACCATGCTGCTGTTGGCACAGGCTGTGACAGCGCAGTATACGAAGCGGCCGGATATCAGGAGTTGCTGGAATATCGTAAGAAACATATCGGTTTCGTGGAAGAAGGCGGTGCGTTCATTACTCCCGGTTTTCAGTTGCAGGCGAAGTATATTATCCATGCAGTAAGTCCATATTATGTCGATGGAAAGCATGGAGAAGAGAAGAAACTTCGCTCCTGTTACAGCAAAAGCCTGCAGCTTGCGAAGGAGAACGGGGTTAAGTCTATCGCGTTTCCATTGATATCCACAGGCGGTTTCGGATATCCGAAGGAAGAGGGAATACGAATCGCGGCAGATGAGATAAATACATTTCTTCTTAGCAATGAGATGCTGATCTATCTGGTCGTTTTTGGCAGGAAGGCAACAGCACTTGGGGAAAAACTTTATCCCGATCTGGAATCTTATATTGACCACAATTATGTAGAGAGTGTTCGGGAAAAAGAATACGGAAAGTCTTCTGAACAGTCTATCAGGTTGTGGAGAGAGCGGAGCTCATCCAATATTGACAGAAGACCAAATAAAAATAATGGGATGCAGGAAAAACAACCAAAGTTGTTTTTGAGTGGAGTGGATTCACAACCTTGTGGATTTGGTGAAGATGAAGCTTCATTTCTGGATTTTGAAGGATTACACGAAGGAAAACTGGAAGAGAGAATGAGCATCTTTCGGATACTTTTTCGGAGTATTTAATGTATCTGATCCAGGAAAGAAAGATGGAAAATGCTGAGGTCTGGAAACGGGCAATTGTAGATAAAAAGATATTTTCAAAAATAAAAAACAATGTAAATTATCACCCAAACAAATTGACAGCATTATGTCTTTGCGTAGGGGCAAAACTGAATCTGGATGAGACCAGAGATCTGCTTGCCAGAGCGGGTTATGCATTATCACCCTGCGATAAGACAGATATTATTTTTTCCTATTTTATTGAGAATGAAATTTATGACATGATCGAACTGGATATTCAGCTTGAGGAACATGGTCTGCCATGTATTATTTCGTAGAAAAATAAGGGTCGCTTTTCAAACGACCGGTTAAGAGCAGCTTTTGTGTATAATGAGTCCAACAAGAAAAAACACCGAGAAATAAGAAACCAGAGGAGGATAAATTATGCGTAAGGGATTAACAGAAGTTGTTTTTATTTTGGACAGAAGCGGTTCTATGAGAGGGCTTGAGGAAGATACGATCGGGGGATTCAATTCCATGATCGAGAAGCAGCGGAAAGAAGAAGGAGAGGTCTTAATCTCTACGGTACTTTTTGACAGTCAGTGTGAAGTTCTCTATGACAGGGTTCCGGTGGATAAGATAGAGCCGATGAATGACAGCCAGTACTATGTAAGAGGCTGCACCGCTCTTCTGGATGCGATCGGCGGCGCAATCCATCACATTGCCAATGTACATAAATACGCCAGAGAAGAAGACAGACCGGAAAAAACCTTATTCATTATCACTACAGATGGAATGGAGAATGCCAGCCGGTGTTACACTTATGACAAGGTAAAGCGAATGGTCGAGAAAGAAAAACAGAAATACGGATGGGAGTTCCTTTTTCTTGGAGCAAACATTGATGCCATTCAGGTTGCTGCAAGATTTGGAATCGGAGCTGACAGAGCTTTAAACTATGAAAGTGACAGCGCAGGCACAGTACTGAATTACCAGGTGCTTTCCGAAACAGTCTCAGCAGTACGCAGATCCAGAAACAGAGAAGAAATGAATGAAGCATTTTCCTGCTGTGACCCGATCCGCGAAGATTACAGGAGACGCCATAAGGAATAGGAAGATATGATAAAATTTTAAGTTGCAATAGCATATAAAAGAAAGACACTTTCCAGTAAATAATGTATAATAAAAACAGACGGGCGGGTAATGAATGCCCGCTGTTTTTGATAAAATATACATTCGTGGAGGAGTTTATGAGCAGTAAGATTACAGGAAAAGAATATCCATTATTAAAAATATTCAGTTCGGATTTTGAATATTATATTCCGGCGTATCAGAGACTTATGCATGGACGACAGAGCAGACGGAGTACTTTGTTTACAGATCTGTATGACTTTTACCAGACGGAGCAGGCAGATAATTATTTCCTGGGTACGATCGTGCTGATCAAGGATGAGGACAGATCAAAGGCTGCTGTTATAGATGGACAACAGCGTTTGACAACGTTGACGATTTTGTTTTCTGTACTGGCATCAAATCTTACAGGTCAGGCACAGCAGGCATGTTATGAACTTCTTCAGGAGAGTGGAAATGTACTGGCAGGAATTCCGGCGAGACCACGTCTTCACCTGAGAGACCGTGATCAGAAATTTTTTGAAGAGTATATTCAGAATGTAAAACTGGAAGAATTGATGAAACTGGATCTGTCATCCATGAAAACCGAGGCACAGGTACATATTTATGAAAACTGTAAATGCCTGATGGAGAAATTTGCAGACGCATTTGACAAGGATCAGGATAAACTGATACAATTCAGCATTTTTCTATTAAATCGCTGTTTTCTTGTTGCGGTAAGTACAGCCAGTCAGGAATCTGCATTCAGAGTTTTTTCTGTAATGAACAGCCGCGGTCTGGATCTTCTTCCGATTGATATCATAAAATCAGAGGTTATCGGTGGAATTCAGGAGAATGAGCGTGATGAATATACAGAGAAATGGGAAAAACTTGAGAATGATGTAGGGCGTGATGGCTTTAACGAGATTTTTTCCCACACAAGAACAATATTTGCAAAAGATCGGGTAAAGAAAAACCTTCTGGAAGAATTCAGGGAATATGTACTCAAAAATACAACGCCGAAAGATCTTGTAGACAAGATTCTGATGCCATATACAGAGGCATATTCAATTCTCAGGAATCAGACATATGAGTCGACTTCAGGGGCAGAGGATATCAACGACATTCTTTACTGGCTGAATAAGATTGACAACTATGATTGGATGCCGCCTGCAATAAAATTTTTGGCAGAACATGCACATGATTCAGCATATACCCTTCAGTTTATGAAAAAACTGGAACGTCTGACTGCATATCTTCAGGTTACGGCACAGGATGTAAACCGTCGTGTAAGCAGGTATAAATGGCTGCTTCTGGAGATGGACAGTAAACCGGAACATTCTCTGAATGCACCATTGGAAACAATTGAGCTTACGAATAATGAGAAAAAACTTTTTATGGAGGCATTATCAGGGGAAATCTACACTATGCCGTCCAGACGACGTAATTATATTATTCAGAGACTGGATTCATTTACCTCTGACGGTGCTGCCAGATATGATGCAAAAATTTTTACAATTGAACATATTCTTCCGCAGAATCCACAGAAGGGCAGCGAATGGGATACTTCATGGCCGGATATGGAAGACAGACGTTACTGGGTAAACAGAATTGCAAATCTTGTGCCATTAACGAGAATGCATAATTCAGCAGCACAGAATTATGATTTTGTAACGAAAAAAACTACATATTTCCAGAACAAAAACGGAACTACATCGTACAGCCTGACAACACAGGTCGTAAATATGGACAAATGGACACCGGATGTTGTGAAAACACGACAGGAAAAACTACTGCAGCTTTTTGAGAAAAAATGGGACCTGAAAATAGAAAAAAATGACAATGCACCGGCAAATCAGAAGCTTTTGTTTCATATAGCGATCAGAGGATGCAATGCAACCGGATATTTGGGTGATGATTCTAAATTTGTTGTTGTAAAAGGAAGTACTATTTCCAGAAATATAACCGAAAGCTGCCAGAAGTTTTATAGTGATATCAGGGACAATCTTATAACTACGGGGATTGTTGTCGATGATGTATTTACAGAGGACTACGCATTTGACAGTCCGTCGGCAGCGGCAGTAGTCGTAGGAGGAAGATCTGCAAATGTCCAAGGGAATGGACGACCCTGGATGGACGGCAGTATGGAAAGGTAATAGGACGCTAAAAAACAAAATTGCAATTTCAGGGTTATACTGTTCTTGTAACAATAAATATGGCTCTGAGAATTGCGTTTTGTGGAAAAGAGGACAAATATGCAGGAAAAAGAAAAATATCAGATGATTCAGGACAAAATAAGCGGCTGTGTATTTGCAGGGGCGTTGGGTGATGCTCTGGGATATGTAGTGGAATTTGACCTGTATAGCAGTATCAAGAATAAATATGGAAAAGACGGAATCCAGGATCTGCTGCGGACGGGAGAGGAAGCGATCATTTCGGATGATACACAGATGACTCTTTTTACCATGGAGGGAATGTCTGTGGAGACAGAAGATGAAGTGGAGGAAAAAATTTACCTTTCTTATCTGAAATGGGCGCAGACGCAGGGGATGAGTGTAAAACTGCCATGTGACTGGCCAAGCAGACTCGCCGTGGTTCCGAAAATGAACTGCCGCCGGGCACCGGGTAATACTTGTCTGTATGCTTTGACATCAGGCAAGATGGGAACAATTCAGGAACCGATCAACCACAGCAAAGGCTGTGGCGGCGTTATGCGGACTGCACCGCTTGGATTCACAGACGCTTACGGTTTACCTCTTTTGAATGGTGCCAAAGCGGCAGCCATAACTCACGGTCATCCGCTTGGCTGGATTCCGGCAGGCATGCTTTCGGATATTGTTTTCAAATGTATTTATGGAGAAAAGAAGCCGTTGAAACTCATCATCGAGGAATCTCTGGCTGATACAAAAAATCAGTTTGGAGAATCCGAAAGCATGGCATATTTTGAACGGCTCATAAAGAAAGCTATTGCACTGAGTGAAGCAGCCTGTGAGGAAGATGCATCCACTATCGAAAAAGAACTCGGCGGAGGATGGGTTGGAGAAGAAGCACTGGCAATTGCGATATACTGTTGTCTGAAGTATCCAGATGATATCAGAAAAATGTTGATTGCAGCTGTAAACCACAGCGGAGACAGTGATTCTACCGGAGCTGTTGCCGGAAATATTCTTGGAGCATATCTGGGAATGGATGCAATTCCAAAAGACTGGCTTGACCGTCTGGAACTGGTCGATGTAATGCAGGAACAGATTGATGCAATGATGAAGATAATTCAGAGGGAATGAAAAAGGGGGAATGTCGTATGACAACGACTTCTTTTCCTGTGATTCAGATAGAAAAAACAGGGAAACGATTAAGAAATATGAGAAAGGAGAACGGAATCAGAGTTGCCGCTGTATGTGAATACATGGGCGGCATATCTGAGCAGGCAGTTTACAAATGGGAACGCGGAGCGTGTCTCCCTACAATTGATAACCTGCTGGCACTCAGCCATCTGTACCATGTGCAGATGGAAGATTTGCTGGTATACGAAGAGGCCGAAATGGCCTCTTCTTGTTTTCTTCGTATGTATCGAGGAAACACCAGTGATACAGTCTCCGGTTATGCATGCACAGCCGCGTAACGGGGACTGTTTAAACGCGGAGCATGTGATCCATCGGCGTGATGTTTCCATCAAATTTGTAGTTGAAGGAATTAGTTCCGGTACCACTTGCGAGCGCAGTACCTTTGGTATGAGCTCTGACTGGAGTCTGCATCTGCCAGCTGCTGACATTATGAAATACAACAGCAGGAAGCTGATAGCCTTTTGCTTCAAATGCAGCTTTTGCATTTTCATAAATGGTTTTATCCGGATTTTCCACTGCACCGTTAAACTCCATGTCAGAGATGATAAATAAGGTGGAAGGCATTTCTTCCTGAGGTGTGCCAGCATTGACTGCTGTCCGGAGAATCAGTCAAAAACTGCCTCAAGGTTTGTTGAAAATTCCCAGCTGCTGCTCTGGATATAACGAAGTTTCTCTTCGAGTGTCTGACCGCAAATTTCCACCAGTTCCGGGTTGGATGAAAAAGTGATGAATGTATTGTGAAAAGTACCAGTGCAGTGTTCTGCATGATACAGACCCAATGCCTGTGAGATTAGAGCCGGCATAGGCGTTCCGTAACGATGACAATACATGGAGCCGGAAACATCGATCACACAAATTGCATTCTGCTCACATACTTTGGAAGGCTGCTGCTTCCAGAGAGTTTCCAGTGCAGCATTTGCAGAGTCAGGTTCGCGGTATGGGAGACTGCGGCCATCCGGCATTAATGGACGCAGGATCTCATATGGATAAAGCGTGTCACAGTGGATGGATTTCCGACCGTTATTGACATCTGCCAGAAAAGCAGAAAAACGTTCGGTATCCTGCTGGTGGAAGGTTTTGTGATATTTGAGCATTGCGCCTGCCGGGACAGCTTCATAATTGATTTTGCCCCGCTTTTTGCTCGTAAGATAACGCTCTGGCAGAGCAATATTTGCACGAAGTGCGGACAGAAGTTTGCGGTACTGTCCGGCGTTCATTTCAAGAGCAGAGGCAAGAACCTTTGCCTGTCCTCTTGTACGTGCACTTGAGGTGTTGATGGAAGGAAGCCATTTGGCGAGAAGAGAAATATGTGCATTGATATTTCCTGCTTTTCGCTTTTTGAGAGCTTCACAGTCCTGGTTCAACTGAGTGCGGATCAGCTCGACAACAGCTTCCTCAGATGGAGTTCCCATCAGACACATGAGGTCATCGAAACGTCCGTATTCAGAAATTAAAGAAATATTTTTTCTGGCAGATTCCGGCCAGGTTTTGGCGGTATGCCGGATCAGGTTGCGGAAAAGCTCACGCTCGCCAAGTCCCTCCCGGATATCGCGGATATAGAAAAGGAGCTTCATTGCCAGCTCTGGATTTTCGATATAAGCGCGATCAAAGAGATGGATCTGGTCACGGTATGAACGATGACGCATGCCGCCGGCCACAGCAAACAGATCCAGACAGGCATCGCCGGAGGTAGAGTGAGTCTTTGCTCCGTTCAATGTCTCTGTGAAGCTTGCTTCTTCTTTAAGATTATCAAGAAATGACATTGGCTGCTCCTTTCTGTGAATTAGTCTGGTTACAACTTGCAGAAGGTTTTAGACTTCTTTATACCTTATATCATTATGAGCGAGACGCGATGTAAGATCTCATCTGATATGTGTATTGTTTTTTAGCGTAAATACCTCTCTTTATACCACTTCAACGTGGAGCACCTCCGATCAGAAGTTATCTGTGTTATGGTTAAAAAAGATCACCTGAGCAACAATAGAAAACTCATAAGGCTAATTTATTTCGCTGCTGTACGCGCCTGATTAATATAAGATTATGATAAAAATATCTGTGAAGTCTGCCTTCTGCAAGACTTCTTTTGAAGGACTTGTGTTCCTTCGATGCATTAAGATTAGCACAGCTTCCGGGGCAAAACAATGAACCTGTGGTTTAGAAAAAGCTATAAAAAAGTCTTCCCTTGCTTTTATCTCTCCAACAAGCTATACTAATCAGACAGACATAGTATGAATTGGAGGATTTTTACATGAAAATTGCAGTAACTTATGATAATGGAAATGTTTTCCAGCACTTTGGAAAAACAGAGAATTTCAAGGTTTATGAAGTAGAGGACAACAAAGTTGTTTCCAGTGAAGTAATCGGTTCCAATGGAACAGGACACGGCGCTCTGGCAGGACTTCTTGCAGAGCAGGGAATCGATGTCCTGATCTGTGGCGGCATCGGCGGCGGTGCACAGAATGCACTTGCAGAGGCTGGGGTTCAGTTATGCTCAGGTGCTCAGGGAAATACAGATGAGGTGGTAGAGGCTTACCTTAAGGGCGAACTGGTTTCAGCAGGAACAACCTGTGACCATCATCACCATGAAGAAGGTCATTCCTGTGGCGATCATGAAGAGGGACATTCCTGCGGAGGAACCTGCGGTGGTGGATGTGGTTCACACAAGCCGGCATTTACAGGCCCGAACGTAGGAAAGACCTGCCGTACTCATTACAAGGGAACTTTCAATGACGGAACTCAGTTTGACTCTTCTTACGATCGTGGACAGCCGCTGGAATTTGTCTGCGGAGCTGGACAGATGATCAAAGGATTCGATGCAGCAGTTGCCAATATGGAGGTCGGAGAGATCAAAGAAATCCACCTGATGCCGGAAGAAGCATACGGCATGCCGGACCCGAATGCAATCTTTACACTTGAGATCGCACAGCTTCCAGGTTCTGAGGATCTTACCGTAGGACAGCAGGTATATCTGTCCAACCAGTACGGACAGCCATTCCCGGTTAAAGTAACTGCCAAAGAAGAGACAACGATCACTTTTGATGCAAACCATGAGATGGCTGGTAAGGAACTGAATTTCAAGATTGAACTTGTGGAAGTAAAATAATCTAATATAGTATGAAATCCCGGACTGCCAGTATCCAGAGCAGACCGGGATTTTTTTGCATGCAGCAAGGTCGAACTTGCCGGAAAATTTGGTTGTACATCCACAAAAAGAGAGATTATAATAAAACCAGAATTTATAATTATCAGAAGGGGGATATCAGTGTATACAAAGAAAAAGAAAATAGTTATTACAGTGGCAGTAATCGTGCTGATCATTTTTTCGATGATTTATTTTAGCGTAGATGCGAAAAGGTTAGGGGAGATATCAGGCTATTATACAGGAGTAGACCTGAAAAAAGACGGGACAGAGACCAGTGATGATGACGATGACAGTGACATTTTTTTCTATAACAGTTGTTATGATCTTATAATTAATTCAGCAAAGATTCCTTATCTGGACGTTTATGATTCGGAGGCTGGAAATCCGGGAATCGGAGGCTGGATTATTGGAGTGGATGATGATACAGTAACATTGTGGCTGAATCCACTCGAGACAGATTTTGGATTTGCTCCTTTTACTGGTAATTCAATAATACCAATATATAAATTCGAATATGAATTAAAGCAAAATAAAATTGTTTTATCACATGATGGAAAGGAGATCCCATTCAGAAAAATTTAACATCAGGAGGAACAACGATGGCAATTATCACTTTCAACGAAATCATAGAAGTAAACGGAATACTGGAACAAAAACATCTGAATTTCAAACTCCACCTTCGCGACGCCTGCGGAGCACAGGCTTTGTGGATCGAACCACTGGGAAACTGTGCCTGCGAGGGACATTATGATGAGATGCATCAGGTGATCGAACAGTATTTCCTGGATAAAGGACTGAATGTAAAATACTGGGACGATGAAAAGTTACAGTTTACCCTGGACAAAAAGTAATCCGACTATAACAAAAAGTGAGGCACAAAAATGGCAAAGATCAGAGTAATCAAGAAAAATGACGACTATTCCATGGATTATCAGGTTGGCGATATCCTGGAAGTGACAGGAACCTGGTATGGCGGGATCAATGTAAACAGCAAGACAGGAATCCCACTCTGTCTGGACAAAGATGAATATGAGGAAATCCCTGAGAATACAGATCTTTCTCACGAGGAATACGAAAGAGCTGCAAACTACTGGAAAGAAAAAGATGCACAGTCAAAAAAGCTGGACCAGGATGTTTTAAAAAAGGCCGTGGAGGAGTATATTCAGGCAAACAACACCTGCGCACTGGCAACCACGGCAGGAGATTTTGTGCGCTGTACGCCGCTGGAGTATACGTATCATGACGACTGCTTCTGGATTTTTTCTGAAGGTGGCGAGAAGTTTTATGCGTTGGAAAAGAACAAAAATGTATGCCTGGTCATCTTTGATAAATATGAAGGATTTGGCAAGCTCAAAGGAATGCAGGTCACAGGCCTGGCATCTATTGTAGAGCCATTTTCACAGGAATATGTGCAGGCGGCAGATTTCCGAAAGATTCCACTGAAGGCTCTGGAAAAAATGCTGCATCCGATGAATCTCATCAAAATAAAACCAAAGAAGATCGAATTTGTAAATTCCGACTTCAAGAAAGATGGCGCAGATTCCAGACAGACACTTATCTGCGACTGATATGGGAAATTGATCTGGAATGACCAGTTGTGAACAATTACCTTGAATTTCCCCATATTTAATATTATAATCAAAATGATTGAAAAAGTTCGGAAACGAAAAACCGATAATATTTAAGGAGGAATCAAATATGATTACCTGGAACAATCTGGATACACTTGCTTCTTTTAAGGAACTCGAAGGAGTAAAAAAAGTAAACCTTGCAGAAGTTATGGCAGGAGAAAACGGTGCAGAGCGTGTAAAGAATTACAGCGTTCCGATGGCAGAGGGATTTGCTTATAACTTTGCAGCAAAACAGGTAGACGACGAAGTACTGGAAGGACTTAAGAAACTGGCTGAGGAAGCACAGCTTACAGAGAAATTCGAAGCTCTTTACAATGGAGAAGTGATCAACACAGGAGAGAAACGTCTTGTTCTTCATCATATGACACGTGGACAGCTTGGAAACGCAGTAGAAGCTGACGGCGTTGACAAGAGAACTTTCTATACAGAACAGCAGAAAAAGATCGCAGAATTTGCGAACAAAGTACATGCTGGTGAGATCACAAACGGAGCAGGCGAGAAATTCACAACTGTTGTCCAGATCGGTATCGGCGGAAGTGACCTTGGTCCTCGTGCAATGTATCTTGCACTTGAAAACTGGGCTAAGAAAAATGGTAAATTCAAAATGGAAGCAAAATTCATCAGCAACGTAGACCCTGATGATGCAGCAGCAGTTCTGAATTCTATTGATGTTGCACATTCCATTTTTGTACTGGTTTCCAAATCAGGAACAACTCTTGAAACTCTGACAAATGAATCTTTTGTAAAAGATGCCCTCAAGAATGCAGGACTGGATGCATCTAAACATATGATCGCAGTTACAAGTGAGACATCACCTCTTGCAAAGAGCGATGACTACCTTGCAGCATTCTTCATGGATGACTATATCGGTGGACGTTATTCTTCCACATCTGCTGTTGGCGGTGCTGTATTATCTCTGGCATTCGGACCAGAAGTATTCGCACAGTTCCTCGATGGAGCAGCAGCAGAGGACAAGCTTGCAACAAACAAAGACGTAATGCAGAACCCGGCTATGCTGGATGCCCTGATCGGTGTTTACGAGCGCAACGTACTGGGATATCCGAGCACAGCAGTTCTTCCATACTCTCAGGCACTGAGCCGTTTCCCGGCACACCTTCAGCAGCTGGATATGGAATCTAATGGTAAATCTGTAAACCGTTTCGGTGAGCCTGTAGACTATGTGACAGGACCGGTTATCTTCGGTGAGCCAGGAACCAACGGACAGCATTCCTTCTATCAGCTTCTGCATCAGGGAACTGACATTGTACCTCTTCAGTTCATCGGCTTCAAGAACAGCCAGATCGGTACAGATGTAGTGATCCAGGACAGCACAAGCCAGCAGAAACTCTGTGCAAACGTTGCTGCTCAGATCGTAGCATTTGCCTGCGGTAAAGCAGATGAGAACCGCAACAAGAACTTCGAGGGTGGACGTCCGTCAAGCATCATCATTGGTGATCAGGTAACACCTGAATCTCTTGGTGCACTTCTTGCTCACTTCGAGAACAAAGTTATGTTCCAGGGATTCCTGTGGAACGTAAACAGCTTTGACCAGGAAGGCGTACAGCTTGGTAAAGTCCTTGCAAAACGTGTACTTGCTCACGAGACAGACGGAGCACTTAAGGTATTCAGCGACCTTCTGAACATCTGATCTTGAGCTGAAAATTAATATTAAATAATGAGGACTTCTCTGCCGTACAGTTAAATCTGTACCGTGGGGAAGTCCTTTTTCTTTGCAGATCCCCGGGTACCCGTCGGCTTTTCTGCTATATTATATAAAATGTACAAATTTCGACAGGCTTTTTGTGGCATCATGCTTATTTACAATTGTGGATAGCATGGTGTATAATATCGTGAAAATATGAAAACGATTACATATAAAATAAAAATGTTACATGTATAGTATATGAAATACATGTAAAAACTAAATGATAATGATACCATAAATATATAATCGCAAAAACAACAGGAGGTCAGAAAAATGAGTGCATTAACAGGAATCCTTGTCACAGAAGTAAGAAAGATCGAAGAAACCGCAGCAATGAGCAGAGAAATTCAGAAACAGCGTCTTACCCATCATCTGATGCCTCCGACGGGCTGGCTGAATGATCCGAATGGGCTGTGCTATTTCAAGGGAAGATATCATGTGTTTTTTCAGTATGCTCCGTTTGATGCAGAGGGCGGATTGAAATTCTGGGGACATTATTCCAGCGACGATCTGGTTTCCTGGAGATACGAGGGTGTGCCGCTGTACCCGGACAGCAGCTATGACTGCATGGTGTATATTCCGGCTCTGCGATCGTTGAGGATGAAAAGCTGCATCTTTTTTTTACCGGAAATATCAAAGTGGATGGGGATTACGATTACATCAATAACGGGAGGCAGGCCAGTACTCTTCACGTAGAGAGCGAGGACGGAGTTCATTTCAGTGCGAAGGAAGTTGCAGTCGATTACCGCAATTATCCGGAAGATTATACGCAGCATGTGCGTGATCCAAAAGTGTGGAAAGATGGCGCTGACTATTTCATGGCACTGGGCGGTCGAAAGAAAAATGACCAGGGAGCTGTGCTGATCTACAAGTCTGAGGATCTCAAAAACTGGGATTATGATAAAGAAATTACGACAGAAGAGCCGTTCGGATACATGTGGGAATGTCCGGATCTGTTTGAAATCGACGGAGAGCAGGCACTGTCCATCTCTCCACAGGGACTTGAACGAGAAGAATATCGTTTTCAGAATATCTACCAGTCAGGCTATTTCCTTCTGAAAGAGGATAAGATCAATGTGAAAGAATTTCAGGAATGGGATATGGGATTTGACTTCTATGCGCCGCAGACGTTTGAGGATGTGAAAGGAAGACGGATCCTGATCGGCTGGATGGGTCTGCCGGATGTCGAAGAGGAATACACGAATCCGACAGCAAAAGACGAGGGCTGCAGCACTGCCTGACGATTCCGCGCGAGATCACTTTACATGATGGAAGATTGTACCAGTATCCTGTCGAAGAAATGGAAGCCCTTCGGGGAAGATGTTGTGAAATAGATGAGACACAGAAAAATATTGAAGTCTGGAAACCGTTTGAGCTGGACCTGAAACTGGATTCACGCAAATGCAGAATATCTGTCGGAGATGATCTTATGTTTGAGGTAGATGGCAGAGAAGCTTGCCTGCGATTATCTGAGAAAGCCGGTGCAGGACGGAAACAGAGAAAGGCAGTCATTCCGTCAGGCAGATTAAAAGAGTTCCGGATGCTTGTGGACACAACAGCTGTGGAAATTTATCTGAATCACGGGGAAGTTGTTTCCTCAACAAGATACTATCCGGAAAAAACGACACAAGTTGTGAAACTGGAAGCAGACAAGATCCAGGGACATATTTATGAATTAAAAGAGATGACCGGGATAAAATAACAGAATCATACAGAAGCCGCACGAATGGAAATGCAGAGGGTGTTATACGAAAGGAAAGTATAACACCCTCTGTGTATTATAAAGAAAAAATGTTATACTGAGACGAGAAAAATGAGGAGATGTACAGGATGCAGGAAAAGAAGGAACGCTTTCATGGAATCCCCATGCTGCCGTATGGACTTCTGAGTGCTGTAATGCAGGAGAGTCCGGGAAACAGAAAAGAAATTCAGATTACAGAAATGGCAGAGGAGGATTCTGCTTTCGAACCGCGAGTGCTATCTGCAGCCCACAGAAACTGGAAGTTTGTTTTTATGATATGGAGAGGGCAGAATACGGGACTGTAGTCATTACAGAATTTGAAATCTGCAGAGAGAAAGAAGAGGATTTTTTTACGCAGTTTCTTGTATGGACGGAGCAGGAAGAGTATCGGCGGCAGGTGCAGAAACTTGTGCGGCAGTACAGCAAATATATCCGGCTGAAACTGGAAGATGACGGAGAACTTGAAAAGCGAACTGACAGGATATCCCTCAGAATTTGACGGTGAGCATTGCAGCAGTCTGGAGGAACAGCGACAGTATTGGTTTGCAGAAAAAGCAGGTCGTGCTGAGATCAATATGGAAATCCTGGAGCACACAGAATTTGCCATAGAACTTGACTGCCCGGAACGCTATACGGCATACCTGCAAAAATCTCTTCCGGAATTTTACCATGATTATCTGAGAAAAAATCATCTCCAGGGAAGCGGTCTGGAAGCGCGTATCCCGGATCGGATTTATATTGGAAACCAGTTCTGTCATCTCCTTTTTCCAGAGGAAGAACTTCTTTTCGCTATGCTGGAAAAGGCAAAAAAAGAGTTTACGGCAGTTACGCTTTCTTTTACTTATGTCAGAGAAATTTTGCTTGAAGACACCTTTGCATTGTTAAGAAAAATCGATCACTGGTGTAGCAAAAATGAACTTGAAATGGAGTGTGTAGTCAACGACTGGGGAATGGCAGATTTTATCAGAAAAGAAACGAAACATTTGCTCCCCTGCCTCGGAACGCTTCTTAACAAAAGAAAAAAAGATCCCCGTATCAATTACAAAAAAGGCGAGCGAGACCTGTACAGCCAGAACAGTTTCAATGCAGATTTTTACCAGGAATTTCTGAGAGAAAGTTTCGGAATTGAGCGGGCGGAGTGGGAGTCCTGTGGTTATATGCAGGATATCCCGGCAGGAAAAAACAGCCTGCATTTTCCATTTTACCAGACGAATACGTCGCAGTATTGTCCGTTGTATGCAGTGCAGAAAGAAGGAGACAGAGGCAGACAGAGATTGGTATACAAATGTCCGCAGTATTGTAAAAATGCGGCGTTTTTGTATCCGAAACATTTGAATATGATAGGGAGATATAATTCGCTGTTTGCGCTGGACCGGGACTTCCTGGAAGATTCAGAACAATTAAAAAGGTATACAGATTCAAATATAGACAGACTTGTCCTGAATCTGTTATGAGGTAAAAAGATGATGAAGATTACAGCAGGACTGGGATCAGTAGATGAATATATCCGTTTCGTGGAAGCAGGTGCAGATGAGTTTTTCAGCGGATTTGTACCGTATTCGTGGACGGAAAAGTACGGAACTGTCATGCCGCTCAACCGTCGTGAGGTATTGTGTTATCATGTGCAGCTTGGGGCGTTCAGTGAACTGGAAATTTTGTCAGAAATGATTCGGAAATACAAAAAGCCGGTACATCTGACATTCAATTCCCTGTACTATATTCCACAGCAGTATCCGGAGATCGTGGAGATCATAGAGAACTGTATGAAACTTGGATTTATGAGCTATATTATTGCAGACCCGGCGTTGATCGTTTATCTGAGGGAGAAGGGAATCCCGTGCGAAATCCATATGAGTGGTGAGATGGGAGAGATCAACCGCAGAACAGTGGAAGTTTTTCAGCGTCTGGATCTGAAGAGGGTGATTTTTCACAGGAAAAACAGCCTCGAGGATATGCAGTCTGTGATCTGCTCGGAAAGAACTGCCGGTGGGAGACGGGCGGAGACAGAGTTTGAGGCTTTTGTGCTGAATGAGATGTGCCAGTTTACGGGAGCGTTCTGTAATTCGCTTCACTGTGATGAGCTAGGGCATCTGTGCAGGGTTCCCTATTGGACGGAACCGGTACGAGATGAATCTGAGGATGAAGATGCCACTGCCCCCAAATACGATGACAACGGCTATCTGTGCGGTGCGACCGGCTGCGGTCTATGTGCACTTTACAGACTGAGAGATGTCGGGATTACACACCTGAAACTGGTCGGCAGAGGCAACTACACCGATTTTATGGAGAAAGATATCCGAAACCTCAAAGCTGCTCTTGAGATTCTGGAAAATACAGACACAGAAGCTGCTTTCCGGACAGAAATGAAGAAGCAGATTTTTCCATACGGATGCAGTGGAAACTGCTATTACCTGTAAAATAGGACATAACTTTACACTATATGACAAATGCAACTATTTTGTAACTGTTCACAGGTAGTATCCCGCGAGGTGTTTTGCCATGAATAATGGCAAAATCCCGAGACATACGGGGCAAAATGCCATCACCGAAGGTGATTTGGAATGCATTTTGACCAAGTTGCTGTGAACGGAGTGAACAGTAACCGACAAATTAAAAATGCTGTTTCCACGGGTCTGATGTATTTTTGGGCAGTTATTGCAGAATACTATATTATATACATGTTACAATTGTTAAAAAAATATTTCGTAATAATTAAGAAAATATGATATAATCAGATAAAAAAATAATTGCAGGATGGAAACATGAGAAAAGGAATTCATTTGACAATAGGCATTTTATCAGGGATTCTGTTTACACAGAATATCTGGGCACAGACATTGAAAGAACCGGTGATCGAATCACAGGCTGTAGTTGTAATGGATATGGACAGTGGAGATATTTTGTATGAGAAGAATGGAAAAGAAAAATTATATCCCGCAAGTATTGTAAAACTTCTGACAGCACTGGTGACAGCGGAGGAAGGAAAGCTGGATGATATCGTTATTTTTTTCGTACGATGCTGTCTATGGAGTGGAAGAAGGGAGTGGAAATGCACTTCAGTTAGAAACGGGCGATAAACTGACAGTAGAAGACTGTATGTATGCAATGCTGTTGAAATCTTCCAATCAGGCGGCTAATGCGCTTGCGGAATATGTTGCCGGAAGTAATGAGAAATTTGCAGAACATATGAATGAAAAGGCACAGGAACTGGGATGCACAGACAGTAATTTTGTGAACCCTTCCGGACTAAATGCAGAAGAGCAGAAGGTTACAGCGGAAGATATGGCCAAGATCGCAGCAGCCGCTTTTTCTAATGACACTGTAAGGGAAATTGCATCGGCAAAGACATACCAGCTTCCGGTAACTTTGAATAATCCGAACGGCTGTATCGTTGAAATGGAACATCAGCTTTTGAATGGGACAGACTATTCTTATAAGTATGCCTATGCAGGAAAAACCGGTTACACGTATGCAGCAGGAAATACCTTAGTAACAGCAGCCAGGAAAGACGACAAAAATCTGATCTCAGTAGTATTAAAAAGTGAGATGACACATTATACAGATACGATCAAGCTTTTTAATTATGGATTTGCATATCTGGAACAGCAGACACAGGAGATAGAGGCAGAGGAAGAATCTGTCGACACGGAAAAAGTGCAGACAGTTCCGGAAGAGCAGAAAGAAACGACACCAGATCATACCGTTATAAATGTAGTGAAGGGGATATTTTTCCTGATAATACTCTATGGCGCAAGTCTGATATTCAGACGTAAAAAAAGCAGACTTCAAAAAAAGAGAAAAAATATCAAAAAAGCTGGAAATGGCAGTAAAAAAAGCAAAAAGAAAAGCAGAAAATAATAAGAAGATTCCTTAAATTTCTTTACGGGCAAAATTGAGAATGGTATAATATAATCTTATAGGAGACGCAAAGAAGTATGCAAAAGGAAGGATGCCATGGAAGCACAAAACGAAAATGATATGACCAGGCATGAATGGGAAGTCATGCTCAAAGAACTGAAGAAGGTATTTTCAATTGTACGCCTTCTTAACGAGGAGGAACTGCGGACCGGAAGGCTTCAGGGAAGTACAGATATGGCAGAGGGATGTGAATGCTATGCACTCTGGAATAAGAATTCCCGTTGTGATAACTGCATTTCCAGGGCGCTTTGCAGAAAAAGGTAAGAGAACAAAACTTGAATTTATAGATGATGGCATTTTCCAGGTAGTGTCCAAATATATCAAGATCGATGGCGTTCCATACGTGGCAGAACTGGTAAACAAACTGGACGGAGATGCGCTGGTAAGCAAGAAACAGCGCGATGAGATGCTCAAGAAACTGATCCGGTACGACAAAGAACTGTATATGGATGCATTGACAGGTGCATATAACAGGCGTTACTATGAGGATCAGCTCAAATCTGTTGATATGGTTGCCGGGGTTGCAATGATCGACCTGGATGACTTTAAGTTTTATAATGATACTTATGGACATAATGCAGGAGATCTTGTCCTGGAGACGGTTGTCAAGATTATACGAAACAATATCCGTAAGACAGATATGCTGGTTCGATTTGGCGGTGATGAATTTCTTCTGGTAATGCCGGATATTCTGGAATCCTCTTTCCGCAAGAAAATGAAACAGATACAGGAAGCGATACATATCGCAGAAGTACCCGGGTATTTACAGCTTCGTATGTCTGTCAGCATAGGCGGGGTATTGTCTACACGCGGGACAATAGAGTCAGCAATACGCAGGCAGATCAGTATATGTATCAGGCAAAGACAACCAAGAACATGGTAGTGACCGAGGGAGACCTGTTGCACGGAACACCGGCACTGACAAATACATCATCTATTCATAAATATAAGATTCTGATCGTCGATGATTCAGAGATGAACAGAGAGATCCTGTCAGCAATTCTGGGAGATGAATTTGAGATCCTGGAGGCAGAGAATGGTGAGGAATGTATTTCTGTCATCAGGAAATATGGAACCAGTATCTCGCTGGTGCTTCTCGATATTGTGATGCCTGTCATGGATGGATTTGAGGTTCTGGAGTTTCTGAATAAATATCAGTGGATCGATGATATTCCGGTAATCATGATCTCCAGTGAGGATTCTGCGACCAGTGTCAAGAAAGCCTACGAGATGGGTGTATCTGATTACATCAACAGACCATTTGATGCAGAAGTTGTTCATCGGAGAGTATTTAATACGATCAAACTTTATGCGAAGCAGCGCAAGCTGATCGCCCTGATCACCAATCAGGTATATGAGAAAGAGAAGAATAACCGTATCCTGATCGAGATTTTAAGCCAGATCGTAGAATTCCGAAATGGCGAAAGTGGACGACATGTCCTGAATGTAAATATCCTGACAGGAATCTTTCTGGAACAGCTGGTTCAGGTTACGGATAAGTACAATGTTTCATGGTCAGACAGACTGATGATCACGACAGCGGCTTCTCTTCACGATATCGGAAAAATCGGCATTGATGACAAGATATTGAACAAGGCAGGCAAGCTGACACCGGAGGAGACAGAGATCGTCAAGGAACATACAGTGATCGGTGCCTCCATGCTGGAAAACATGGAAATCTTCAAGGATGAAGCATTTGTCAAGATTGCTTATCAGATATGCAGATGGCATCATGAGAGATATGACGGTAAAGGCTATCCAGACGGATTGAAGGGAGATGCGATCCCTCTTTCCGCACAGGTCGTTGCACTGGCAGATGTTTATGATGCGCTTGTCAGCAGGCGGGTTTATGAGAAGAAGTATACGCACAGAGAAGCAATGAAAATGATTCTTAACGGCGAATGTGGAGCTTCAATCCGATCCTTCTGAAGTGTCTTGTAGAAGCACAGGAGAAGGTAAGGGACAGCATCGTAGTAAGTGAAGATTACAATGCTTCTTATAAACGCAATATAATGAGAGAATTGGAAGAATATGAAAGTACCAAAGAACATCTGATGGAATCTATCACACAGGATATCCAGAAAGAATGTTCAGAAATTGAAAATGATACAGACCTTGATTTTATTGGGGGGGGGCAAAACGGAAATATGATTGACAAACACGTAAACTCTTACCTCAGAAAATGTCTGACTGATAAAGATCACAGGGGAATTAATTAATCATAATGCATTTTACCAATAAGAATTAAAGGAGAATATACAGAATGACAGTTAGAGAAAGTTATGAAAAAATGGGCGCAAATTATGACGGAGTTTTATCCAGACTTGGAAATGAAATGCTGATCAAGAAATTTGCTGTAAAATTCCTCAAAGACCAAGCTTCCAGGATCTTACAGATGCAATCGAGCAGGGGGACGCAGAACGCGCATTCCGTGCTGCACATACACTGAAAGGCATATGTTTGAACCTTGGCTTTGACAATCTTTACAAACCAGGTGAAGCGCTGACAGAGAAACTTCGCGGAAGAGAACTGAATGGATATGAGGCATTATACGCAGAAGTAAAAAATCAGTACAACAAAACAGTAGAAGCGATCAATGAGATTGCTGAGTAAATACAAAACTCGGTATCGACCGGACACAGAATGTTCGATCGATACCGAGTTTTTTTGTTTGGGCAAAGAAATTCAGCGAAAAACGGTCTGGATCAGTACCATATACAGGACAGTGCCGCCGCCGATACTCAGAAGAGTGCTCTTTTTCCATTTGTGGAGCAGTACGATAAAAACAATTGCAATTGCTTCAGGAAGTCCATGTGTACTGCTTGCAGGGACGTCTTTCAGACAATAGATAACGAGAAGCCCGATTGCTGCATATGGGAGTACCGTTCCAAGGTACTTGATGAATTCCGGTGGATTTTTGCCCTCCGGGAAAATAATGAATGGGATAAAACGTGTTGCCATTGTTCCAAGGACAACTGCCGCAATGGTGCTGATCGCCTGTGTTGTTGTCATTGTCATTTCGCAGCCACCTCCGGTTTCTTTGAGAGTTTACGTTCTGCTGTAAAGCATACGATGATGAAGATCATGGACGGAACGATGAAATTGCTGCTTCCGAAGATCAGAAGGCAGACAGCGGAGCAGATCAGCCTACCAGAGCAGGACGATGATCTTTGGCTTCTTCCCACTGGTTCAGGAACATTACAACAAACAGGGCGGTCATGACAAAATCAATTCCTGTTGTATCGAAGTGGACCACATATCCGAGAAGTGCTCCCGCTGTAGCAGCAGATACCCAGTAGATCTGATTTAACAGATTGACAAAGAACATGAACCATCCCCTGTCTACATCATCCGGCGGCGTTACTGTACAGTTGACGGTGAAAGATTCATCACACATGCCGAAGATCAGGTAGAACTTTTTCCAGCCGGTATTTTTGTACTTATCCAGCATGGAAAGTCCGTAAAATAAATGTCTGGCATTGACCATCAGTGCCAGAAAGAAAGCTGCGATCGGACTGAATGCCGATAGCAGAAGATTGGCTGTCACGAATTCCATGGAGCCCGCAAAGATAAACATACTCATAAAGAATGGATACCATACGGAAAATCCCTTGCTCTGCATCATAAATCCGTAGGACATTCCCAGAAAAAGGAAACCTATACCGATAGGAATCGTGTATGGAAACGCGGCTTTAAATGCTTTTTTCTTCATTGGTTAAAAAACTCCTTGACTTTTAGTATGAATATGTA
>ENA-OQCX01000372-OQCX01000372.1-human-gut-metagenome-genome-assembly--contig:-NODE-372-length-23487-cov-5.876199_pt1 | contig 23487 bp, 27 predicted proteins | sample MGYA00242762_ERZ504587 | MGnify/ENA primary metagenome ERZ504587 (study PRJEB26092, sample SAMD00036337) | human gut metagenome | host: Homo sapiens | study: EMG produced TPA metagenomics assembly of... | reverse complement strand
CACCGCAGAGCGTGAATTACTGCGTCACAGATTTTCGTCGTACCCCGGTACGCCTTCAAATCTGTTCCTTGCAATTCGCGCTCTGCAGCACTGCCTTTTTTGCATTATTTTCGGGTCTTGCTATAGATGGAAGTGCAGGAGAGTTAATCCACCCGTTCTTTCCCCCAGAAAAACAATGCCACGGTTCCTGGCCCTGTGTGGCTGCCGATGGTGGTTCCGATGTTGTTGATCTCGACTTTTCCGTTCAGATTGGGAAAGCGTTCCTCGATAAGATCTGCAACGGCCCGCGCATCTTCGTAGCAGGCGGACTGGGAAATGTAGCATTTGCCGGAGTAGGAGAGGCCGCCCTCGGCGTTTTCTTCCATCTGGTCGACGATTTTTTGATGACTTTTTTCTTCGTACGGATTTTGAACCGCGGAATCAGCCGTCCTTCGTTGTCCATGTTGAGCAGCGGGCAGATACCGAGGAGGCCGCCGATTGCGCCGGAGGCTTTGGAGATGCGGCCGCCGCGCACGTAGAAGGTGAGGTCCGTGGAGAAGAACCAGTGATGGACTTTGAGGCGGTTTTTCATCGCAAAATCGTAAACCTCTTCCAGCGGTTTTCCTTCATCGCGCAGTCGGCAAGGCGGTCCATCAGAAGACCATAGCCGGAGGAAGCGCCGAGGGAATCCACGATGAGGATTTTCCGTTCAGGGTAGCGCTCTTCAAGGTCGGCTTTGGCGATCATCGCAGAATTCAGGACACCGGAAATGCCGGAGGAGAGGCAGACGTGGAGAATGTCTTTGCCGTCCTGCAGGAATGTTTCAAAATAGGCTTCAAATTCATCGGCATTCACCTGGGATGTTTTCGTGGAAGCGCCGGCGGCCATGGCGGCATAGAACTGATCGAACGGCATGGACTTGCCGAGATCGTCCGCGTACTCGGTGTCATTTAATTTGTAATGGAAACAGATGTATGAGATTTCCCGTTTGGAGAAATGTTCTTCGGTAAGGTCTGCCGTAGAGCAGCAGCTGATGACATAGGAACTCATAAAATAATCCCTCCTCGTAAAAATGAAAGTAAGAACTCTGGTTCTGTGCCTATTGTAGCATCTCGAATGGAAAAAGGCAACTGCGGAACGTGATTATATCCGTAATGAAAGGGGAAGCGAAATGGTGTCAAGCCTTGTATTTGCGGTGCGGCCTGTGGTAAAATAGAACTATGAGAATACGAAAATACGAAGGAGGTTTTTGCATATGCAGAATTATTCAGGAGAAGAAGGGCTGCAGTATCATCTGCAGATCCGAAAAGGCGATGTGGGACGGTACGTGATTCTGCCGGGAGATCCCAAACGGTGTAAAAAAATTGCAGCTTACTTTGAGAACCGGTGCTCGTCGCAGACAGCCGGGAATTTGTGACTTATACGGGTACTTTGGACGGTGTAAAGGTTTCCGTTACATCTACCGGCATCGGCGGTCCGTCGGCTTCATCGCGATGGAAGAGCTGATCCAGTGCGGCGCCGATACGTTTATCCGCGTCGGAACATGCGGCGGTATGGCACTCGATGTAGAGGGCGGCGATATCGTGGTGGCAACGGGAGCGATCCGTGCGGAGGGAACGTCAAAGGAATACGCACCGATCGAGTTCCCGGCAGTCGCAGACCTTACCGTGACGAATGCGCTGGTGCAGGCGGCAAAGAATCTTGGGAAAAAATGGCATGCGGGCGTGGTACAGTGCAAGGATTCCTTCTACGGCCAGCACGACCCGGAGCAGATGCCGGTCGGCGATGAGCTGCTGAAAAAATGGGATGCATGGATGAAGCTTGGATGCAAAGCGTCAGAGATGGAATCGGCGGCACTCTTTATCGTGGCAAGTGCCCGCGGCGTCCGTGCCGGATCCGATTTTCTTGTGATGGGAAATCAGGAGAGAGTGAAACGCGGCATGGAGAACCACATTACGCACGATACGGAAGGTGCGATTCAGGTAGCCATCGAGGCGCTGCGGATTCTGATCCGGGAAGACCAGAAATAAGAAAGAAAAATAGGGGGATACTGGAAAGGGGATGCTGGATATGAAACAGGAAATCAGTACAGAAATAAAACAGGAGCTGGTAAAACAGGCTCTGGCAGCGCGGAAATTTGCGTATGTGCCGTATTCGAAGTTCCGCGTAGGCGCGGCGGTTCTGGCAAAGAATGGAGCGATTTATACCGGATGCAACATTGAAAATGCGGCGTATACACCGACAAACTGCGCGGAGCGCACCGCGGTCTTCAAAGCCGTATCCGAGGGCATAACGGAATTTGACGCGATCGCCGTCTGCGGCGGCCCGGGAGAGGCAGAGCCGGAGGATTTCTGCACACCGTGCGGTGTCTGCCGCCAGGTCCTGCGGGAATTCGTTGATCCGAACGAATTTCTCGTCCTTCTCTGCAAGGGCGACGGTTCCTGGAAAGAAATGACACTCGAGGAGCTGCTGCCAATGGGATTCGGAAAAGAAAATTTATAAACAGAAGCCGGAAAAGAAAAAATCCAGGGCAGGTACGGAAAGTACCGTATGCCTGGATTTTTATGTCCAAGATATAAAAATTATTTACTGAAATTTCGGCTCACAGGTCAGATCGCATCCCAGACGCTGGAACATTTTGCGGTCCACATCGGAGAGCATAACGCTGGAGTGCACCTGGCAGCCCTTTAACTGCGGCAGGCAGGAGAGTGCTTTCTGTGCATCCTCGCTCTGTGCAGCGGTAGCGGACAGGGCGATCAGAACTTCGTCAGTATGGAGACGCGGATTTTTGCTTCCGAGATACTTTGTTTTCAGTGTCTGGATCGGAGCGATGGATTCCGGTGAGAGAACGTGTACGTCGTGTTCAATACCGGAAAGGTCTTTTAAAGCATTCAGCAGAAGTGCTGCGCTTGAGCCGAGCAGATCGCTTGTCTTTCCGGTGATGATGCGTCCGTCCAAAAGCTCCATGGCAGCAGCCGGTGCGCCGGTCGCTTCAGCGCGGACAAGAGCCGGGGAAACGGTGGTGCGGTCTGCGGCAACGATGTTCTCCTGTTTCATCAGAAGCTCGATTTTGTAAGCCTCTGTCTCGGAACGGGAACCGTCTGCGATGCCGTCCACAGCGTTATAGTAGCGGCGGATGATCTCCTGGCGGGAAGCCTCGCAGCATGCGGCATCATCGACAATGCAGTTTCCGGCCATGTTGACACCCATGTCGGTCGGGGATTTGTATGGCTCTCGCCGAAAATCTGCTGGAAAATGGCGCGCAGAACCGGGAAAATCTCAACATCACGGTTATAGTTGACGGTTGTTACATCGTATGCCTCAAGATGGAACGGGTCGATCATGTTGACATCGTTCAGATCGGCGGTAGCAGCCTCATAGGCCAGGTTGACCGGGTGCTTCAGCGGCAGATTCCAGATCGGGAAGGTTTCATATTTGGCATAGCCGGCGTTTACACCGCGTTTGTGCTCGTGGTAAAGCTGGGAAAGACAGGTTGCCATCTTTCCGCTTCCCGGTCCCGGTGCGGTAACGACAACGAGCGGGCGTGTCGTTTCGATGTATTCGTTCTTTCCATATCCCTCATCGCTTACGATCAGCGGTACATTGTGCGGGTAGCCCGGAATTGTGTAGTGAATGTAAACCGGGATGCCGAGCTTTTGCAGTCTCTTTTTAAAGGCATCTGCGCTGTGCTGGCCGGAATACTGGGTAATTACTACGCTTCCGACGTAGAGGCCGCGTCCGCGGAACTCGTCGATCAGACGGAGTACATCACTGTCGTAGGTGATGCCGAGGTCACCGCGGATTTTGTTTTTCTCAATATCGGATGCGGAAATTGCCATAACAATCTCGGCCTGATCGGAAAGCTGCATCAGCATGCGCAGTTTTGCGTCCGGTGCAAAGCCCGGAAGAACGCGGGATGCGTGGAAATCGTCGAACAGCTTTCCACCGAATTCCAGATACAGCTTGTTGTCAAACTGGTTGATGCGGTCGCGGATGTGCTCGGACTGCATTTTCAGGTATTTTTCATTGTCAAATCCAATTTTCATGGTATTTTTCTCCCTTTTTTCCATGGTATTTGTTTGAAAGAAACGGATCATTCCTGCAGGGATGATGCAAAGTTTTCCCCATTGGGTTCTGAAGAGTTACAAACAACTGATTTTATTTTACTATAGAGAAAAGTCACGTGCAAGAAAAAAATGCGGCAGGAATAGAAGCGATTCAGAAAAAGCACTCCTTCGCGCAAGCATGATTCGCGATTTTTCCGGAATTTCGCATGGATCTGAATCGTTACAAAAAAAATCTCCCCAAAAGGAGAGAGGCCGGGACTTGGTTGAAGCCCCGGCGGTATGAAAAAGAAATCTATCTATTAGAAAGGTTGGCGTTGGAGACGTGCTTCCAGAAATGCTTTGCCGTCTCCGGTTTATTTATAGAGAAACAATGGAGGTTGTTTTTTACTTCCTTTGTTGTTGATAAGATTAGTATACGGGAAAATTGTGACCAGAATGTGTACACGGGATAAAGCTTTTCTGAAGAGAACATGAAAACAAAAGGAAGAAAATCTGACGGAATTGTAAAGAAGTAGTCAAAAAGGATTCATGCACCGTGGAAAAGGCGCATAAAATGCAGGAGAAGAAAAAGAGCATTTCCGGCAGGAAAACCGATAAGACCGGAAAACCGGCTATCTGGCAGCTGCGGGGAAGAGGTTTCTATGCCGGAAATGAAAAGGAAGAGAAAAATTTGCAGAGCGTGATTCTGGATATGGTCAACCGTTTTGGCTATCTTGGTATTCTGATTCTGATTGCGGTGGAAAATGTATTTCCACCGATTCCCTCCGAGGTGATTCTGACCTTTGGCGGTTTTCTGACAACGTGTACTCGGCTGCACCCGGCGGGGGTTGTGCTGGCATCTACGGCGGGCTCACTGCTTGGCGCGCTGGTGCTGTACGGAGCCGGAACCCTCGTCAGCCCGGAAGGGCTTGCCGAGCTGCTCGAGAGCCGGCCGATGAAGCTTCTGGGGTTTCGGGCAGAGGATGCCTGGAAGACCATTGCCTGGTTTCAGAAAAAGGGGCAGCGGGCTGTGCTGCTCGGCCGATGCATTCCGATTATCCGAAGTCTCATCTCGGTTCCGGCCGGCATGGCGGGGATGAAGATGCCGGGATTTCTGCTATATACCATAGTCGGGAGTACGGTCTGGAATCTTCTTCTGGTTGGCATCGGTGCAGCGGTCGGCGCTGCATGGGAGCAGGCGGCAGAATATGTGAAGCTATATGCGGATGTGGTTTTCCTTATTTTAATGGTGGGAACCGTATGCTTTCCGGCATTCCATTTATATAGGAAGAAACACCGTCAAAAATAATAGGATGCATGAAATCATGCATGATATGCAAAAAATATGCTTGCAATTTAGCAATAAGTGTGCTAAGATTCATCTCAACAAATAAAAGGGAGTAGCGAAACGCCGCGGGATCTGAAATAAAAACATCCCGTGCGGGTTTGAAACCGTCAGCCGATGTTGAGAAACATCCGTATCAAATGAGAACGCAAGACTTTTATTGTGGCAGATGTCATGATAGGAGTCTTTTTTTATCCTTCGACTCCTGAATACCAAACATGAACTGCCATCCGTTGCCAGCGAAAGAAGCGTGGCGGAGAGAGAGGAATGTATGAGCAGCCAAAGAGTAAAAAAAGAATTGTACGAAACTGCAATGACAGGAGAAAAGGCACTGACCAGCCTGATGTATGTACAGATGACACTGTATGCAGCAAAAAGCCAGAAAACGTATGCCAGGGTGCGAAGCGAGGGGCGTGCAAGGATGCGCCACACGGGGCTTCATATGAATCAGTATTTAAGAGCGGCAGGAAAGGATCTGGAAAGCTTTCGAAACCGTCTGAAAGAGACACATCTGCCGGAAGAGCTTCAGTCAAAGGCAGAAACATTTCTGGTCCAGACGGTACATGCGCTGGATGTGACGGAGAAAAAACAGATGTACCGCAGGGAACTGATCGGGATGGAAGAGAAAGTAAAGGAAACAGCAGAACAGATCGAGGAGCTGCTGAAAAGCATGCGGGAGCTTGGAGTATAAGTCACCGTCTGGCAGGCTCTGCGTGACCCGTAACGTGTAGTATCCGCAGGGGAGTCGGCGAAGGGGAATGCGCATGGTGGACTTTTCAAAAACAAAATGTTAAGATAAAACATATGGTAATGATTCAGAGCCATGCGAAATAGAAGAGAAGATGCAGGAAAGAAAAGGAGTAAGAAACGTGGCAGAAGAAATTGCAATGAAGGTGATCGCCCGAATCCACACGGATTTCCCGGAAAAATTCGGGATTCCGAGGCAGAGCGGACTGATCGAAGAACTAAAGAGTACGATCGTTTTTGAACCGGAGTTCCGCGATGCAAATGCACTGAGGGGGCTGGAAGAATATTCCCATCTCTGGTTGATCTGGGAGTTTTCGGAAGCCGTGCGGGATACCTGGTCTCCGATGGTGCGGCCGCCGCGGCTTGGCGGAAATAAGCGTGTCGGCGTATTTGCTACGCGTTCGCCGTTCCGTCCGAATCCGATCGGTCTTTCTTCGGTAAAGCTGGAATATGTGGAGCAGCATCCGTCGCTTGGTCCGGTATTGCACCTTACGGGAGCAGATCTGATGGACGGCACACCGATTCTGGATATCAAACCGTATCTGCCGCATGTAGACAGTCACGTGGAGGCACTTGGCAGCTTTACGGAAAAGACGAAAGAATACTTTATTCCGGTTGAGATTCCGGACGAGCTGCTGGAAAAGGTTCCGGCAGACCACCGTGCGGCGCTGAAAAAAGTGCTGGAGCAGGATCCGCGTCCATCGTATCAGAACAGCGAAGAACGCGTCTACGGACTTTCCTTTGCGGGAATGGAAATCAAATTCCAGGTAAAGGACGAGGTACTGCATGTTGTGGGAGTAGAAATGTGAGGAAGAAATAAAGATCGGGAGAAAAGACCGAAAGCAAGGATCGAAAGCAAAGATCAAAAGCGAAGATCAAAAGCAAAGATCAAAAGCAAGGATTAAAAGCAAAGATCGAGAGAAGAGACCAAAAGCAAGGATTAAGAGAAAAGATAGGAAGAAAAAATGGAACGAAATGTAGAGATAGATAAAATTTCAGATGGAAAACGATACGGAGCTAATGATCTTGTAAAAGTGGGCTGCGACGACTGCCGCGGATGCTCCGCCTGCTGTCATGGGATGGGAGATTCGATTGTACTCGACCCGATGGATGTCTACCGCCTGGAGAAAAAGCTGGGAAAGACGATGGAAGAGATTTTGCTGGCTGGGAACGTGGCGCTTCGTGTCGTGGACGGTGTTATTCTGCCACATCTGAAGATGACAGAGCAGTCAGACCGGTGCAGCTTTTTAAATGAAGAAGGCCGCTGCAGCATCCACGATGCACGCCCGGGCTTCTGTCGGATGTTTCCGCTGGGTCGGCTGTATGAGGATGGAACATTTTCTTATTTCCTTCAGGTGAACGAATGTCCGAAGGAGAACAAGACAAAGGTCAAGGTCCGCCGCTGGCTCGATACGCCGGAGCTTGGGAAATACGAAGCCTTTACGACAAAATGGCATTATTATCTGAAGGAAAAACAGAATGCGGCGCGCGAAAGCGAGGACGATGCATTCCGGCAGCAGATCAGCATGAACATTCTGAAGCTGTTTTATCTGCTTCCGTATGACGGAAATACAGATTTTTATACACAGTTTGCAGCTCGAATGGAGCTTGCAGCAGACAAGCATTAAGCAAAAACATATATTAACAGGAGAGGCTGTCGCACGAAGCGAAAACACTACAAAATCTATATTTTGTGGAAATTTTTCTTCGTGCGGCAGCCCTCCTGTTTTTTTATATCGTTTCGTAGGAAAACTTTCCTGCTCCGGCGTAGACCAGGAAGGCTTCCCGGGTCTCACGCCTTCGCCGGCGGCTGCAGAAAATGATCTGCCCATTTTTCAGCAGAACTTCGCCAGTTACCTGTACAAGGGAAACGTGGGCAAAGTTGATCAGCAGACCTTTTCCGCCGTGGAAAAACGATCACTTGGTGTAAGGCAGACCGTCAGGTCGGCAAATGTGCAGCGGGTTGTAAAATCTCCCTGAATGGTGTGGAGAATCAGTCGGTGCTGGCAGGCTTCAACGTAAATCAGGTCGTCGAGCGCCAGCCGGTATTTTTGGGAAACACCCTGTGAGATAATGACTGGAATTTCGAGCAGAACAGAATCGTTTGGATCGAGTGGGAATATTAATTTGGAATACAAGAAAAACACCTCCGGGAAAGTATACCGTTTGCGTCGAAGTGCAGCCGTTCAAGTCGAAGCGGTTGTCCAGCGCAAAGAAACATGATAGGGTACAAAATAAAAGCAGGAGGAGAGCATTACAGCAAACATCATAAAAATACAAAGTGTAGTTTAACACAGTGACAGAATCTCATTCAAGCCGAATTGACGGACTTCTGTTAAAATCGTTCGACAGAAAGTGACACCGTATGGCAGAAAGGGGCGAAAAAAGTAAAAAAAGGAACGATAGACAGAAAAAGCAGAAGAAAAAAACAGGAAAATCAAAAGAAAATCGAAAGAAAAGGAGGCAGAGAAGATTGACGATGCGAGATTGATTTGGTATAATATTCCAAAAATAATTATTACATATAACATTACCATAAAAGAATAAATATCATATGGAGAGAAATATGAACAGAGAAGTAGAAACAATCAGAGAAAAAGTACATACAACAGCAGATGCAGCATTATTTTTATGCTTTCAGGAAGTGAAGGGAAGCCATTCCAAAGGAGTGATCCGGCTGCCGCTGCTTCATTATGACATTCCGTTTGAGGGATACGGAGAAATGCTGCTTCGGATGAACCGCATTTATGACCTGCTCGGCATGCCGGATGCAGGAAGCTGTATGCGGAGCCTTTCAGAAGGGGAAAAAGAAGAGTGGGAATTTACAGATGAAATGAAGAACAATCAGGATACAACGCTTCCAGCCGGAACCGAGCGTATGGTCAGTATTCAGATTCAGTTCCGACAGCACTGTAGTCTGCAGGGATTTCTGATCTGCGGAAAACAGAAAGCAGGTTTTCGTTCAGCACTTGAAATGCTGTATTTACTGGAAGATTGTCTGCAGGAACAGGATAACTGAATACGGGAGAAAAACGCAACAGAATGAGAGTGGGAGCTATGAAGGAAGAAAAAAAGATCAGAAAGAAAATAAAAATTGAGGATTTGTTGCCAAGAGATCCCATCCGGGTGGATCTCGATGCAATCCTGGGCTATGTGAAGGGAAAAACAATCCTGGTAACAGGCGGAGGCGGTTCGATCGGAAGTGAGATCTGCCGCCAGCTGGCCGGACACGACGTCGGGCATCTGATCATTTTTGACATCTACGAAAACAATGCGTACCAGATTCAGAAATCTCTGGAATGGGAGTTCCCAGATCTCAATTTGACAGTACTGATTGGTTCTGTGCGGGATGAGCGGAGGCTGGAATCAATTTTTTCGAAGTACTGGCCGGACATCGTCTTTCACGCAGCAGCCCACAAGCATGTGCCGCTGATGGAGGACAGCCCGAATGAAGCGATTAAAAACAATGTTATTGGAACCTTAAAAACGGCGCGCACAGCAAGCCATTATCAGGTAAAGAAGTTTATCCTGATATCAACAGACAAGGCAGTCAACCCGACCAACATCATGGGAGCGAGCAAGCGGCTCTGTGAGATGGTGATTCAGCTGATCGGAAGACACAGCACGACAGAGTTTGCGGCAGTGCGCTTTGGAAATGTACTGGGAAGCAACGGAAGTGTCATTCCGCTGTTCCGCCGTCAGATCGAACACGGCGGTCCGGTGACGGTTACGCATCCGGATATCATTCGATATTTTATGACGATTCCGGAGGCAGTCAGCCTTGTACTTGAGGCAGGCGCCTATGCGAAAAACGGTCAGATCTTTGTCCTGAATATGGGAGATCCGGTCAGAATCGCAGACCTGGCCAAAAATATGATCCGCCTTTCCGGATATGAGCCGGAAAAAGAAATCAAGATCAAATACATTGGCCTGCGACCCGGCGAAAAGCTGTATGAGGAACTTCTGATGAATGAAGAGGGCATGCAGACCACAGAAAACAGCCGGATTTTTATCGGCAGACAGATTGCATTTGACGAGAAGGTATTCCGGGAGCAGATAAAGGAACTCGCGAAGGAAGCGGAAAACGAATGTCCGGACATCTGTTATCTGGTAAAGAAAATGGTACCGGAATACCAGTACGAAGGAGAAAAACAGGGATGACGGACCTTCATGTACATATTCTGCCGGGAGTGGACGACGGATCCCCGAATTTGTCCACCTCCCTTGAAATGGCAGAAATGGCGGCACAAAGCGGGGTGCGTATCCTCGCGGTGACGCCGCATGCAAACCAGACGGGAATCGAAGGCGTGGAGGACGGATACGTCAACTACGAATCGGAACAGTTAGAAGAGCAATTTTACCGTCTGGAGAGGGAAATCAACAGAGAACACATTCCCATCAGCTGGTGCGCGGCATGGAAATCATGAGCATCGGACCGCTGGAGAAAAAAATCAGAGAGAGAAAGCTGATACCGCTCCATGAGAGCCGCTATTATCTGATCGAGGTGCCGTTTGATATGGCGCCGGACGGAATCAGAAAGCGGCTGCTGGAATTTCCGGCGATGGGAAAAATCCCGGTGCTGGCGCATCCGGAGCGGTATTTCTGCGTGCAGGATACACCGGAGCTTCTATACGAATTCCGGGAAATGGGCGCGGTTTTGCAGATCAACAAAGGAAGCGTGTTTGGAAGATTTGGAGAAGAGGCTGAGCGGACAGCAAGGTTTCTACTGGAAAACCGCCTTGCGGGCTGTGTGGCAAGCGATGCCACGGAGCCGATTACCGGACCACGGACATGCGGCCAGTCCGGCAGTTTCTGGAGGAGCGGTATGGAGAAGCGTATGCACAGCTTTTAGTGAAAGTGAATCCGAGAAGAATCCTGGAGGACCGTCAGATTTTCTATGAACGTCCCCGGAACGAAAACGGAAAAGACGCTGGTTCCTCTAAAAACAGGAAGAATGGCGTTACAGAAACGAAAGGAGCATCTTTGATATGCACAAAACGAGAGCGGCAGTTCTCATTCTGTTTCTGGCTTCCACACTTGCCTTTGGCGGGTGTCTGGTGCGGCAGCAGACGGGAAAAGACGGAAAAGGGCCGGAAATTACGATGGACAACAGTGAGATTTCTGCCAGCATCCATGCAGAGGAGTCAGAACTTCTGGCCGGAGTAACTGCTTACGATAAAAAAGACGGCGATGTGACGAGTTCTCTTGCTGTGGAACATATTTCGAATTTTGTGGAAAAAGGGCGGCGGAAAATCAGTATCGTCGCCTTTGATTCCGATAACCACGTTACGCATGCGGAGCGGGAACTGGTGTATAACGATTACACCTCACCGGTCTTTTCCCTGGATCGCCCGCTGCGGTTCAGCCTGAATGCAGATGATCTGACAGAGGGACTTTCCGCGGAGGACTGCCTGGACGGAACGATTACCGACCGCATCCGGATTTCTTACGAGGATGAGATCAGCAGTACACCGGGACTGTACCACGTGACATATTCGGTTGCAAACCGCGCCGGAGATGTGACAAGTCTTCCGGTGACAGTAGAACTCTACGATCCGGCAGAGGAGAACGGAAGGCCGCAGATTACCCTGAGCGATTACCTGATTCATCTGGATCTGCAGCAGCCATTTGATCCGCAGGCATATCTGGAAAGCGTGAGTGTGGATCAGATGCTGTATGAAAAGAGAGAAGACGGTGCGCTTCATGCAGCTTCGTATGAAGAAGAGCTTCTGGGAGAAAATCAGTTTTCCATTGACAATCCGGTCGATACCGGCAGTGCGGGTGTTTATGAAGTGACATACACTGCGACAGCGGAGGATGGGCAGACAAGCTCCGTCCGCCTGATCGTCTGTGTAAACGAATAGGGGGGATCCAGATGGGAGAATACGACAGAACAGGAAACGGGCAGAGCAGCAAAACAGACTGGGATCTCCGAAGTATCCTGTGCGACATTGCAAAAACTGGTGGGTCATCCTTCTGATTGCCTGTTCGGCGGCAATGATAACCTATACTGTGATGGCGACCGTACACAAAGACCGGTATACGGTAAAAACCACATTTGCCGTTATGGGACGCGGGGTGGATGCCAATGCGGCATCGAGCCTGTCGGCCACATATGAGATGGCACAGAAATTTGAAGCAATTCTGGAAAATACGATTTTGAAGAAAAAAGTGATGGAGGAGCTCAGCCTGTCCTCGTTTCCGGCAAAAATGAATGCTTCCATTGTGCCGGAATCCAATCTGATGGAGCTGTCTGTGACCGCAGATTCGCCGGAAATGGCATTTCGGATCTTAAAGTCGGTACTGAACAATTATACGAGCATTTCCGACTATATTATTCCGAATGTAGTGTTGGAGACACTGCAGCAGCCGCAGGTTTCCGGTGTGCCATCGAACCAGATTCCGACCAAAAAGTATGCCGCGACCGCATTTCTTGCGGCAGCCCTTGCTATGGCGGCACTCATCGGACTCTTTTCCTTTCTGCGGGATACCGTCAAAAATGAGGCAGAATTCACCCGCAAAATCGATGCGGACCTGCTGGGCGTTGTGTATCACGAAAAGAAGAAGAAAAACAGCTCCATGCTGATTACCAATCCGGCGCGGAGCTTTCTGTATGTGGAATCCTTAAAGCGTATTGCATCGCGTGTGCGGGGGCGTCTGGACCGAAAAGGCGGAAAAGTGCTGCTGGTGACCAGTGTGGCGGAAAATGAAGGAAAATCGACCCTTGCGGCAAATCTGGCGCTTGCTCTTGCAGAAGAGCAGAACCGTGTACTGCTTTTGGACTGCGATTTCCGACAGCCGGCGTTACATAAAATCTTTGAGATTCCGGAAAAAGACGGAAAGGATTTCGGAAAGGTTGTCCTCGGAAAAGAGTCGGCATCCGGCGTTTTTGAGAAACACAAGGATACCAACGTATATACCGGAATCTGCCGTAATCGTCTGGAAGAGCCGTCGCTTGCAATCGGCGGTGAGATTTTCCACCGGATTCTGGAGACATGCCGGACCAATATGGACTACATTATTCTGGATACGCCGCCGATGGGAATGACGGCGGATGCAGAAGAGCTTGCAGAGTATGCCGATGCGGCAGTTCTTTCCGTGCGGCAGGACGGCGTACTGACGAGGGATATCAACGATGCGATTGATGCATTGAACCAGAAAGAGGAAAAAGTGATCGGCTGTGTATTTGGAAATGTTTACCCGGGATTCGGTGAGCGGATCGGCAACAGCTACGGTTATGGATATGGATACGGCACCTACAGCAGGCAGAACGATAAGAGGGAGCAAAGAGCATGAGCAGAGAAACGTATGAAACCTATTCGGCGGAACCGGAGAAAATCGATCTGATCGCCTTTCTGGCAGAATATTTCCAGGCATTCCGAAAATTCTTTTTGGGCGTGCTGATTCTTGTGATCCTCATGGGAGGCGGCTCCTTTCTGACGGCAAAGCTGCGGTATCAGCCCATGTATGAGGCATACACCTCATTTGTGGTCGGATCAAACCGCGCGGTCGGCTATTCCTATTATGACAATGTGACGGCGCAGCAGCTTGGAAAAACCTTTCCTTATATCGTAACAAGCGGTGTATTAAAGGATGTTGTAGCACGGGATCTTCAGGTGGGAGCAGTGACATCCCAAATTGAGGCGAGCGTGATGGAAAACACCAACCTGTTCACAATTCGCGTAAAAGATTCTTCACCGGATACGGCATATCGCGTACTTCAGTCCGTCATTACCAATTATCCGGAGGTAGCAGAGTACATAATCGGTGCGACAACGCTGACGGTGGTAGACGACAGCGGCGTACCGGTATCCCCGATCAACAGCCAGGATGCGGTACATGCCGGAATGATCGGAGCAGCGGCGGGACTTGCCGTTGCACTGCTTTTGGTCTTCATCTATGTGAGAACAAGAAAAACAATTCGCCAGGCAGATGACGTGAAAAAGCTGACGAACGCAGCGTTCCTTGGAAATCTGCCGGAGGCGAAAATCAAGAAACGAAGCAACGTAAAAGAACAGACCATCACGATCTGTAACCCCAAAGTGCCGGATTCCTTCAAAGAAGCAATGCAGCTCATCCGGACAAGAACAGAGGACGGGCTTGGAAAAGCCGACTGTCCTGTTTTGCTTGTGACAAGCTCTGTGCCGGGAGAGGGAAAGACAACCGTTGCCGTGAATCTCGCAGAAGCATTCGCAAAGAAGAAGTACCGCGTAGTGCTGCTGGACGGAGATCTGCGAAATCCGTCGGTATTGAAGTGTATCGGACTTTCCGAGCGGAAGGGACGTGGAATCATAGGAGTGCTGAAAGGACAGATCAGCCTGGATGAGGCACTTACCGATTATCGGGATCTGTCGCTGAAAATTCTGCCGGGTGTCGGAAGTACACAAAATCCGGCCGGCCTGCTGCGTTCCGCGCGGATGAAAACGCTGATCGAAGAATTGAAAGAGGATGCGGATCTTCTGATTATTGATACGCCGCCGTGCGGAGTACTGTCGGATGCATCCCTTTTGGGCGGAATCGCAGATTCTGCAGTTCTTGTCGTACACCAGGGAACTACCAAGGACCGTGAAGTACAGCGGGCACTGGAATTCTTCGAGGATTCGCAAATTCCGGTCTGCGGCTATGTACTGAACGGCGTGCCGGAGGGTGCGACAGGCTACGGATACAGCACCTATGGCGGTTATGGCTACGGAAAATATGGTTATGGTTACGGAAAGTACGGCTATGGAAAAGAAAAAGAAGGCCGGAAAAGTAACCAGTCGGTGAAAGAATAGGGGGAAGAAAACATGAGGGAATCTGGAATTTATCAAATGTATCTGAAAAATCTGCTGGACCGGCTGCTTGCACTGGTTGGAACGGCAGCACTGTCGTGGTTGCTGATTTTGCTTGGCATAGCGATCCATCTCGATTCGCCGGGACCGATTTTCTTCCGGCAGAAGCGGGCAGGAAAGAACGGCACGTATTTTTACATATATAAATTCCGCACGATGCGTATCGATACCCCACATGATATGCCGACCCATATGCTGAATAATCCCGATCTTTTCATCACAAGAGTCGGACGGTTTCTCCGGAAAACATCCCTCGATGAGCTGCCACAGCTCTTTAATATCCTGAAGGGCGATATGGCGCTGGTTGGCCCGCGTCCGGCACTCTGGAATCAGTATGACCTCCTTGTGGAGCGTGAGCAGTACGGCGCAAACAGCGTCCGTCCGGGTCTTACCGGATGGGCACAGATCCATGGACGGGATGAGCTGCGATCCGGCAAAAAGCTGAACTGGATGGATATTATGTGCACCATATCCAGCTCAAAATGGATCTGGAATGTCTCTGGAGAACAGCAGGAGCCGTACTGCGGCAGGATGGAATTCACGAAGGCAGACTGGAAAAACAGCAGATGAAGGGTGCAAAAGAGGTTGTGAAGGTTGGAAAATAGAAGAAGATAAAAAAGATAGAAAAAGACAGAGAAAGATAGAAAAACAGCAAAAGATAGAAAAAGTAGTAAAAGACAGCAAAAGATAGAAAAAATAGCAAAGATAGCAAAAGATAGGAAGAAACGGGCAGGATGTTTTTGGGAAGGAAAGCATGCTGCCTCGTTTTACATAGAAGCTGGAAAATAATGAGAAAAGTAATTGCATATTGATTGAAAGATGATATAATTTATAAAGAAATAATGAAATTAGTAATGAAACAATGCGGAATATTACACCGAAACAGGAAAGAAAAATGAAAAAACGAATTCTAATTGTAACCAATCATTCGTATATGTTCTGGCAGTTTCGCAAAGAATTGGTGGAAGCCTTGCAGAAAGAGCATGAAGTGATTCTTGCCATGCCATTTGTCGGGCATGAAGAAGATTTTCGGAAAATGGGAATCGAGTGTATTCCCGTATCCATGAACCGACGTGGCGTGAATCCTTTTGCCGAGGCAAAGCTGTTGCGGGACTATAAGCGGCTTCTGCAAAAAATCAGCCCGGACTTTGTGCTTACATATTCCATTAAACCAAATATCTATATGGGTCTGCTCTGCAGTTGCAAAAAGATTCCCTATTATGCCAACGTACAGGGACTTGGAACTGCATTCCAAAAACCAGTACTGGCGGATTTGTTACGGTACTGTATCGAATCGCTTTCCGAAAAGTAAAATATGTCTTTTTTGAAAATAAAGAAAACGCCCGCGAATTTGGCGAACGAAACATCGTATCGGCAGATCGTCAGGTTGTTCTGCCCGGTGCGGGAATTAACCTGGAAAAATACAAAATGGAACCTTACCCGAATCACAGCCGTGTCCATTTTCTGTATCTCGGACGAATCATGAAAGAAAAAGGAATAGAAGAACTCTTTTATGCCGTTCGGCGGCTGAAAGAAGAAAACGAAGACTTTGTCCTTGATCTGGCCGGATTCTTTGAAGATATCTACAAAAAGCAGGTAGAAGAACTGGAACAGCTTGGAATCGCCCATTTTTACGGCTTTCAGTCAGACCCGCGCCCATTTTATGCAGAAGCAGACTGTGTCGTTCTTCCCAGCTATCATGAAGGCATGAGCAACGTCCTCCTGGAAGCAGCGGCAACCGGCCGCCCTGTTATCACAAGCAATATCCCGGGCTGCCGGGAAAGCGTAGAAAATGGAAAAAGCGGTCTGCTGGTTGAAGTAAAAAACAAAGAGATGCTGTATCAGGCAATGAAAAAGATGCTGCATTGCAGCAGAGAAGAACGGGAAAAAATGGGTAAAGCAGGAAGAGAGAAGATGAAAAGAGAGTTTCGGAAGGAAGCTGTGGTGGAGAGAACGGTGAGAAGTCTGGAGTAAGATGAAAGAGGAAAGAGAAAATTTTAGTAAGACAAAAGGAGAAATGTAAAAGATGTCCATAACGAATTATTGGTTTCAATTAATCTGGCTTTTGACAGTAGGAATGGTTCTGGCAATATCTCTGCCGAAAAAGCAGGAAATCGTTATGGGAAGGATAGAAGAAAGATGGCAGATAGCACCGGCAGTGCTTCTAGTGGTTCCATATATATTGGCGGCAACACTAAGATCCGATAATTTTGGAGATACCTATGCCTACCGAAGTGTCTTTAGAGAAGCACCTAGTAAAATAGCTGCGCTTCCACTCTATCTCGAGGGAATAAAAAAAGATAAAGGTTTTTCGGTCTTAATTGTGATTATAAAAGCTCTTATTGGAAATTCACCTATTCTGTTTTTCATGTTCATAGCTACTGTGCAAATGTTATGTATGGCATTTATTTTATCGAAAAATATAGTGAAAAACTATTGGATGAGTATTTTGTTTTTGTTGCGGGAACAGACTATATGTCTTGGTGTCATAATGGTATCCGACAGTTTTTGGCAATTGCATTATCATGGCAGGATTTCCATTACTGCTAAAAAGAAAATATATACCACTGATAGCAATTATTCTATTAGGAGCGACATTTCATGCGTCAGCATTGCTTATGATCCCGATCATTTTTATTGTGCAGGGAAAGGCATGGAATAAAAAGAGTGTGCTGTGCATTTTGGGATGTATTTTAATATTAATATTTGTAAATCAGTTTACAGATGGAATGAACAATATACTATCAAATACACAATATTCTAATATGGTAGCGGATTGGAAAGAGTGGGAAGATAACGGAACTAATCCGATCAGGGTATTTGTCTATTCCATTCCCATGATTTTATCTATTATTGGACGTAAGCAAATCAAAGAAGCAGACAATCCGGTAATTAATATTGTGACAAATTTCTCGATTTTGACCAGTGTAATTGCAATGGTGTCTATGAAAACTTCTGGAATATTTATAGGACGATTGATTTCATATGGATCTATGTATTCTGCATCCATTTTACTACCTTGGGAAATTGAAAATATTTTTACGAGAAATTCAACCATAATCATAAAAAGTGCTACTGTGTTAGGATATATTGGATTCTTTTATTATCAGATGCATTTTACATGGGGGCTTATATGAAAAATCCAGAAATTAGTGTAATTATGGGGATATACAATTGTGCAGATACGTTGTCAGAAGCGATTGAGTCTGTTTTAGGTCAGACGATGAGTGAATGGGAATTGATTATGTGCGACGATGGATCATCCGATGCAACGTCTGAAGTGGCAGAATTCTATATAAAAAAATATCCAGAAAGAATGGTATTGCTGAAAAATAAAGAAAATAGAGGACTTAACTATACCTTAAATCGTTGTTTAAAAATGGCAACAGGAAAGTATATTGCAAGAATGGATGGAGATGATATTTGTTTGCCAGAACGATTTGCGGTTGAGTATGAAATATTAGAAAAAGAAAAAGCAATTTCGATTGTAAGCACAGATATGGGGTATTTTGATGAGACAGGAATATGGGGGAATATAAGTCATCCTGAATATCCCAAGAAAGAGGATTTTTTGCATGGATCTCCGTTTTGTCATGCACCATGTATGGTGAGAAAAGAAGCATATGATGCGGTGAAAGGATATACAGAGAAAAAGCGTTTGTTGCGAGTAGAAGACTATCATTTATGGATAAAAATGTACGAGGTCGGATATAGAGGCAAAAATATTCCCAAACAGCTTTATCTTATGCGAGATGATAAAGCAGCATATAAGAGAAGAAAATTTCGATATAGAGTAAATGAAGCATATGTACGAGGAATGGCAGTGCGAAAACTTGGACTGCCGATAAGCGGATATCTATATGCGATACAACCAATTATTATAGGCATTTTACCTAAGGTGGTATATGACTATTTTCATAAAAGAAAATTGGAAAGTAATTCGAAAAAAAATAATGTGTGCAAAAATAAGTGATAGGAAGGGATGGATACATGATACCGAAGAAAATACATTATTGTTGGTTTGGAAAAGGGAAGAAATCCAAATTAGCTTTAAAGTGCATAAGGAGCTGGCGTCAGTATTGTCCAGAGTATGAAGTTATTGAATGGAATGAGGAAAATTTTGATATAGATATGAATGGGTATACGCGAATGTGTTATGCCGAAAAAAAGTATGCGTATTTAAGCGATTATGTCAGACTTTGGGTAGTGGAAAAGTATGGAGGAATCTATTTTGATACAGATGTAGAAGTAATTAGATCGCTGGAAGAATTGTTAAGAAATGATGCATTTTTTTGCTTTGAAAATAAGCAATATGTAGCTTCGGGATTGGGATTTGGATCTGTTGCACATGGAAAAGTGATTCAAGCGATGTTGAAAGAATATGAGATATTACTGGACGGGAAAAATGGAGTAAGAATGTGTCCGAAATTGAATACACAAGCGTTGGTAGCATTGGGGTTAAAACAGAATGGTAGAAAACAAAATGTGTGTGAAGCGGTAATATATCCTATGGATGTTTTGAATCCATATAACAGCGCTACCGGAAAATTAGAAAAAACAGAAAATACATTTTCCATTCACTGGTATGAGGCAACGTGGATGAGTAAACACTTAAAAATTCGTGGCATGATAACAAGACCAATACACAGAATATTTGGTGTAGATGTCTTTCAGAGGTTCCGCAAATGAAAAAGAAATTGCTAATTGTGTCTCATGCTTTAGAATTAGGTGGAGCAGAAAGAAGTCTTATCGGGTTATTAAATGCATTTGATTTTGAAAAATATGATGTAGATTTATTTTTATTACGGCATGAAGGGGAATTAATGAGAGAAATCCCATCAGCTGTTAATTTATTGCCAGAAATTCGCGCTTATACAGTATTAGCGCGACCGATAAAGCGGACTTTAAAGGAAGGACATTTCATATTAAGTATGGCAAGACTTGCGGGGAAAATGGCAGCGGCAAAATATAATCGAATACATAAATATACAGACAGTGATGTGGCGTTAGAATATATCATAAATATACTTGTCCATTTATGCCAAAAATTCAATCCAATGAAGTATATGATTTAGCAATCAGCTTTTTGACACCGCACTATTTTGTTGATAGAAAAGTACATGCAAAAAGAAAAATAGCCTGGATTCATACAGATTATTCTCGTATACAGGTGAATATTGCTTCTGAAACCGCAATGTGGAAGAACTATGATTATATTGCTTCGATTTCTGATGCAGTAACAGAGAATTTTCTTTCGGTTTTTCCTATGTTCAAGGAAAAGATTATTTTGATTGAAAACATCTTGCCGGAAGAATTTGTGAAAAAGCAGGCAAATGAATTTTTAGTGGATAAAGAAATGAATGCAAAAGGGATAAAAATACTATCTATTGGGCGATTCTGTAAGGCTAAGAATTTTGATAATGTACCAGAAATTTGTCAACGGATACGTGAAAGAGGGATGGATATAACATGGTATTTGATTGGTTTTGGCAGAGACGAAGAATTGATTAAAAGAAAAATTGCAGAAGCTAATATGCAGGAATATGTAAAAATTCTTGGAAAAAAAGAGAATCCATATCCATATATTCAGGCATGTGATGTTTATATACAGCCTAGTCGATATGAAGGTAAATGTGTTACGGTTCGTGAGGCTCAGATGTTAGGAAAACCTGTAATTATTACAAATTATGAGACAGCTAAGGAACAATTGGAAAGTGGTGTAGAGGGCATAATTGTACCTATGCAAAATCAGGAGTGTGCGGATCAAATATTTGATTTGCTAAATAATAATTGTCTGTTAGAGCAACTATCATTCAACTGATCAAATGAGAAAGTATTCAAATAAGGAAGAAGTGAAAAAAAGTAATATCGTATATTGGAAAAGAGTAATTGTGTGGGTAAAAGGTAGAAATGGTGCAAAACAATTATAATAATGATGTTGGTTAGATATTATAGCTATCCATAAGTGGGAGTATCTGAGGGTGTTATATTGAGAGCAATAGTATGTTGCGATTTGTACAGGATATTTTATAGATGAAAATAAGGCAATTGATGTTGATAAGGGAGAAATTTCTATGCCTAAAATAAGTGTGATTGTACCAGTGTATAAAGCAGAAAAATTCTTAGCTACTTGCATAGAAAGTATTTTAAATCAAACATATGGCAATTTGGAAATAATATTAGTCGATGATGGATCACCTGATTCATGTGGAAAAATTTGTGAAAAATATGCTTTAAGTGATAGTAGAGTTAAGGTGGTTCATCAGAAAAATGCAGGAGTTGCTGCTGCAAGAAATGTAGGATTAGATTTAGCTGAGGGAGACTATGTAACTTTTGTTGATAGCGATGACTATATTCAACCTCAGATGTATGAAAAAATGATAAGATGTGCGGAACATAATCATTGCGATTTAGTAATGTGTGATTGTATAAAGGTATATTCGGATGGAAGAAAAACTATTTATTCTCACAATATTCGTGGCGGGTTATATGAGGAGAAACAATTGCATCAAGAATATTATCCTCATTTACTAATTACTCGTTCGATAGAATATCCTGCTACAATTTCCAACTGTGTGTGCATGGTAAAAAATATGCGACAAAGAATGCCACGATATGAGATTGGAATTCGATTTTCTGAAGATTGGTTTTGGGGATGTCAATTGATGCTTAGAATACATTCGTTTTATTATATGAAAGGACAAGCCTACTATATGTATAACTGCAGCAATCAAAGTTCAGTAACACATACATTTACGTCTGATAAATGGGACGATTATAAGGCTTTGTATGCACGATTCCAGGAAGAATTTGGTCGAAGCGAAATATATGATTTTAGGGATCAACTTGACAAGGTATTATTATTTTTTATTTATAACGCTATTGGGGATATATTCTGTTCGAGTGTTCTTACTATAGGTGAAAAAAAAAGAATGGTTAATAAAATATTATATGAAGATAGCGTTAGGAATATGTTTAAACAGTTGAAAATTGGCAAATTGTGTGTTCCTAAAAAACAAAAACTATTAACATTTTGTTATTCGCATCCTGTTTTGCTACCGTTGATATCTTTTTATTTTGAAAAGAGGTATAGAGTGTAATGAAAACACAGCTTTCTGTAATAGTACCAGTTTATAACACAGAACGGTTTTTAAGAAGGTGTATTGAAAGTATTTTAAACCAGAATGTGGAAAAATGTGAATTGATTTTAATTAATGATGGAAGTACGGATTCTTCTGGAAAGATCTGTGACGAATATGCAAAAGAAAATCAATGTATAAGCGTAATTCACCGGAAAAATCAAGGGGTTGGAAAAGCTCGAAATAACGGTGTTTTAGCATCAAGTGGGAAATATATTACTTTTGTAGATAGTGATGATTATTTACCAGATGATCCTACTATATACAGTAAAGCAATTTCAATTTTAGAAAACCATGATGTTGATATAGTAACGTGGCTTTGGCAATTTCAGAATGAAGAGGGAAAATTGACAATAGATCCACATAAAATCCCAACATTTTTTTGTGGAAAAAAATCCATGTTAGAATTTGCAAAAGGGTTGTATTATGGTAGCTATGCAAATGGATTGGTTGTTGGAGTTTGTAATAAGCTGTATAAAAGAGATTATATAAAAAACATTCCATTTGAGGGACGGATATATGAGGACGATGATTGGATGAGCCAGGTGCTAGCTAAAACAGGAAAAATTTTTTGTGAAAAGAAATTCTGGTATATATATGTTCAAAATAATACTTCGCTGACGCATCAAAAATTTCAAGAGCAGAATTTGGTAATGTTGGATATTGTGAAAAGACGAATGTGCTTATTTAAACAAGATAGTTTTATTTGTAGGGAATCGATGAAACTATTTCTGAATTTATATATAGAATTTTGGTTTCGTGCAAAGGAATCGAAAATACAGCCCTATCATGACAGTCAAACATATATACAATTTATGCGAACATTGATGAGGGGAAATGGACTTTGTCTTAAAGATTTTATACGTTACAGTATATTTTATGTTTCACCCAATTTATATCAAATATTAATTTTTAAAATGAGAAAAAGAAAACTATGAAAATTAGTGTTGTTATTCCCGTATATAATAAAGAAAAATATATGGATGATTTATTTCAATGCTTGCTTAGCCAAACATTTGAAGAGTTTGAATGTATTTTAATAGATGATGGATCTACGGATGCATCAGGGGAAATTTGTGACAAAGTTGCTTGTATTGATAAAAGATTTGAAGTAATTCATATTCCAAATAGTGGCGTATCTCATGCGAGAAATGTTGGGATTGATGCCTCGTGTGGAGAATATATTACATTTATTGATGCAGATGACCGCATACCAAATAACTATTTGGAAAATTTGTATGAAACTATTATTGAGAGCGGTGTAGATCTTTCAATATGCACGATTACAAAAATATGGCACTCAGGAAAAAAAAGAAAATACAATTACCTGGAAGTGGCAACTTTGATAATAAGTGAATTGCTTTTGAATTTGCGGATTATCAAAAAACAGGTATTTATGG
>ENA-OQCX01000371-OQCX01000371.1-human-gut-metagenome-genome-assembly--contig:-NODE-371-length-23535-cov-1.910159_pt1 | contig 23535 bp, 33 predicted proteins | sample MGYA00242762_ERZ504587 | MGnify/ENA primary metagenome ERZ504587 (study PRJEB26092, sample SAMD00036337) | human gut metagenome | host: Homo sapiens | study: EMG produced TPA metagenomics assembly of... | reverse complement strand
CAAAGCCGGAAAAATGAACGGATGTCTGATCGAAGGAATGGGATGTCCAGGCGGCTGTATTGCCGGTGCCGGAACCAACCTTCCTCTAAGCAAAGCTGCTGCAAAAGTGAAATGGTTCAAATCCGTTTCCAGCAAACAGCTTCCTCCAAAAGAACTGGCAGAAATTGAACTAAAATAAATTCAAGCCGAATGTCTAGTGCATTTCCGACTAAAACAAAAGAACCGGTTTCCTGTTGCGGAGTCAGGAAACCGGTTCTTTTATCTTATGGCAGGTGCGGATTCCTGCCACAGAAGGAGGTATGCTGTGAATTACCCCCAATATGTTCAGGATTGCTCGAGATGGATTCAATCACTATTTCTTCATAAAATAATAAACATCTGCTTACCCTTAGCAGACATCATACGAAACCAGACCGTTTCTGACTTCGGATTGGATGTTTTAGCTCTACACGGAAGCTCATCTCATGCACCAAGCAGGTTTCCTGACTTGCCTATCTTCACGCTGTCTTACCTTCTCACAAATATGGGTATGCAATGGTTTTCAAGACAGTGCTCCTTGCTTACAGTGGCCGGACCGTTCAGGTTTGCACCTGATTCCCTTTCACCCGATTTTCATCGCACTTGCTACAGCAATATGTAATTCACGTCATTATTATATTCTCTTATGTATCTTTTTGTCAAGACTCATTTTTGTTTATTATTTTTCTCATTGGTTTATACTTTTGTCACAGGAAGTACATAATTCTTTGTTATATTAAGTTTATATTTTGAGGAATTTTTTGATATTTTAAAGGAGTTTTCCATGACTGATACTGAATACTACGATCTGATCCGCCATACGACGATGCAATGAAGCTGCTTCTGACCAGGCTGGAGATCTTAAACCACAATATTTATAAGCTTCCGCCGAAAACCCGATACATACGATGCAGTACCGCATCAAAAGCAAACAGAGCATCGAAGAAAAACTGATCCGCAAAGGCGAGGAGCCGACGCTTGAGAATGCAAAGGATCTGCTTCAGGATATCGCCGGTATCCGCATTGTCTGTTATTTCGTAGGTGATATTAAAAATCTGATCGATATGTTAAAAAAGCAGTCTGATCTGATCTTCATCCGCGAACGCGATTACATCACCAATCCCAAACCAAATGGCTACCGGAGTCATCATATCATCCTCGGTGTGAATGTTTTCTGCCTGGATGCCAGTGAATATTATCCGGTCGAGATCCAGCTCCGTACGATCTCCATGGATTTCTGGGCAGCTATGGAGCATCGTATTTCTTATAAGAAGGAATACGACAACCGGGAACAGCGTGTTGCGGAGCTGTTAAGCTATGCAGATACGCTCGTCGATATGGAAAAAGAATTTGAAAAGTATAATGAAAATGCTGCACCATAACAGAAAAGCAGACAGTGAAATCAGATTCGAAATCACTGTCTGCTTTTTCTCTTATTATCTTTAATCAAGAATGATCAGTGCCATAAATACCAGGTCAGTATCTCCGGTATTGGTAAGTGCATGACCATGGTTATCCGGTGTGTAAGTGACATCTCCTGCCTTGACCGGGCGTACGGTTCCATTATCATCATAATCACCCTGACCTGCTAAGATGAAATAAGTTTCGCTCTCATTGTGATGTTCATGATAGCCAAGAGAACATCCCGGTTCAATCGTTACTTTTGCATATAATCTGCATTTTCCGTTGAGTTCCTTTTCACCGAGGATACGGTCAATGATCACGTGTCCTTCTCCACCACACATTTTTTCAACTACTTCTCTTTTTGTTGTCATCATTACGCCAACTCCTTTTAAAAATTATAAAATGATGATGCCAGGGTCAAAAGCCGGAAAACTCCATATGACTGTAGAAAAGTGCTTTTACGGCTTAATGACACGCTCTGCACCGGTTAAAAAAAATTTTGCGATCTCTTCTGCTGTCTTTCTCTTTGGTCTGTCCGGATCTGCATCGCTGTATCCCACACTGATCACACTGACAATGGATTCTTCTTCCGGAATTTCAAATGCTTCACGCAGTTTGTCTGCATCACGCAGTCCCATCACCAGATGGATAATCCCTGGTTTGCTGCTTCCAGCAAAAGATTCATATCGTGCAGGCCACAGTCGTAATAACCCCATCCGTTCCCAAGTTCGTTATCTGCAGTGCCGTCTTTCTGAAAACCGGCACGGTTTAAGATAACGGCAGATATCAGGAAAACCGGAGCATTCTGCGTCTTTTTCCGATTGCCCTCAACCAGTGCATCCAGTACCGCCTGTCTTTTTTCTTCGGAAACTGCCACATAATAACGGATTTCCTGAGAATTTTTCCAGGTTGGTGCAAGGATTGCTGCCTCGATCATGGCTTTTATCTTTTCTTTTTCTACCGGAGTCGCCAGATACTGACGGATACTTTTGCGTTTCTGCATGACTTCCTGAAGTTCCATTTGTCTTACCTCCTTGCAGCTGCTTTCTCTGCTGCGTCCACTACATGTCCGATCAGGACAGATGTGGTAACACTTCCGACACCGCCCGGTACCGGTGTGATCGCATCTACGATCGGCTCTACTTTATCGTAAGCTACGTCACCGCAGAGTTTGCCTTCTGCATTGACATTGATGCCGACATCGATGATCACCTGTCCGGCTCTTACATAGCTGTCATCTACACACCTGCACGGCCTGCTGCAACGATCACGATATCTGCCTCTTTTACAACTGACGGCATATCAACGGTTCTGGTATGGCATACGGTAACGGTTGCATTCTTTTTGATCAGCATCATAGCTGCCGGTTTGCCTACTACCAGGGAACGTCCTACTACCACTGCTTTTTTGCCTGTGCAGTCGATTCCGTAATGATCCAGGATCTCCATGCAGGCCTGCGGTGTACATGGAGGATATCCCAGGTCTTTGCCTGTGAACACGCCAGCCATGGAGCCGTTTGTCATACAGTCAACGTCTTTTGCCGGATCTAATGCCTGTTCGATCTCATCCTGATTTAAATGTTTTGGAAGCGGACGGAATAACAGAACACCATGAATGCTGTCATCTTTGTTTACTTCATCGATCACTGCCAGAACCTGCTCCTGTGTCGCATCTGCCGGAAGCAGATATTTTTTGTATTCCACACCCAGTTTTTCGCAGCGTTTTGTTGCTCCTCTTTCATAAGAAAGGTCGCTTTCATTTTCGCCTACACGTACAATACCGAGTGTCGGTGTAACACCGTTTGCTTTTAATACTTCTGCTTTTGCGATAATACGTTCGTTTAAAGCTGCAACAACTTCTTTGCCTAATAACTGTTTTGCCATAATGCTTATCCTCCGCCTATTTCAGTCTTCCAAGAACACCTGCAAAGATTTCATCTGCCATCGGCGGGTATTTTGCCAGCATAGCATCTGCTTTTGCATTCAGTTCTTCTGCATATTCTCTGTTTTTCATGGATTTTGTGTTGATATACACATTCAGGGAGGCTCCTTCCAGTGCTGCCTTACAGAATGCGGCACCTACGCCTGCATCACTGATCGCAAGGACTGATCCCTTTGCTGCAAATTCCCTGATCAGTTCAATCGCTTCACAGCATTTTTCCATGATCTCCATCGGTACAGAGCATGCATCTTTCAGCACGATCTCCATAACGCGTGCTTTCTCTGCTTTCTCTTCTTCCGTTTCTCTCGGCATGCCATATGCTTGGAAAGTGGCTCAAATACTTCTGCATCTTTCTCTACCAGAGTCAGCAGCTCTTTCTGAAGAACATCACATTTTGCTTTTAACTCCTGCATTTCTTCTTCCACATCCGCATATTTTTTCTTTCCGACGGTCAGGCTTCCGACCATATTTCCAAGAGCTGTGCCGATCGCACCAACCAGTGCAGATGCACCGCCGCCGCCCGGAACCGGTGCTTTGGAAGCCAGAACTTCTACAAATTCATTACATGGTACCGTTGAAAATCCCATTGTAAAATCCTCCTTCATTTTCTTTAATGTCCCGATCGCAATATCCCCGACAACTGCCAGATCCTCTGCTTCAAAGGACAGCGGGAAATTATCCGAAAACAGAATCTGGGAGGACGGCGGAAATTCTTCATCTCCTGCCCACAGCAAAAACTGTACGCGATGCCCGTTGATAAATTCAAATTCATATCCGGCATCGCCATGTCCGCAATCTGCTGCCCCCAGTGCTTCCATTTTATTTTTAAATTCCTGCAATTTATTTCCATAAGAAAAAGCAAGCCGCATCATACATCTTCCGTTAAACTGACGGATAATAAACTTCTCCAATGCGGCACTTCCCGATAAGTCAGAAACTTTCCGGTGCTTTCTGATTGCACACCTCTTGTAAGAAAACGGATCACCATGATCTTTGGCGGAACGCCATCCTCCATGCTCCATATCCTTCATCAAACGGATTTGCCTTTCGGATGGTACATTCCGGCCATTTTACAAGAAATGCTTTCTGCATCATTCGCACTTCAAATTCCTGTGTCTCTTCATGCCAGGGTACTCCCACCCTGGCTGCGGCCTCTTTTGGATCGATTGCTGCAAATTCCTCCAGATAATGTTCAAAAGGAATTCTTTCCTTATTATCTTTTTCGTATCTTACCTGCATAAAATTCTCCTTTTGATGCCGCATTGTTATTTTTACCGATTCGGAAACAGGGATGCATCTGTGTGCGGCAAAAAACATGCCCCTACAAATTCATCCATATACTGCGGAATCGTACTGAGTTCAATATAAGTCATATTAGCGGCAAGATTATATACTTTCCGCTCAGATCCGGTAGAACAGAGCATCGCATACGCACCTGCCAGTGATGTATTTCCTACATAATGATACATTTCAACCGGAATATCCGGGAACATACCGATATTGATCGCATTTGCCATGTTGATACCGCTTCCGATACCGCCTGCAACATAGACATTCTCGATCATAGAGATATCAAAGTCACAGTAAGAAAGCATGGTGCGGATTGCAGAGAAAATAGCTCCTTTCGCACGGATAAAGCTGTCGATATCCACTTCTGTGATCTCTACATCTTTGCTCGATCCTGCTTCTTCGCCTTCAAATGCCAGCACATAGCTGCCCATTCCGTCTGCATCGCGTTTTACACGGCGTCCTTCCCTGACAAATTTTCCTTTTGGATTGATGATCTTGCAGCGGAACAGCTCACTGATAATGTCAATGATACCAGAACCACAGATACCAACCGGTTTTGTGCCTTCCCCGCCAACGATCTTCAGCTTCGGCTCCATCGTTTCTGCATCGATCGTACATGCCTCGATCGCACCATCGGTCGCCCGCATACCGCAGCTGATATCTCCGCCTTCAAAGGCAGGTCCTGCGGAACATGCACAGCTGAACATAAAGTCTGAATTGCCAAATACGATCTCACCATTTGTACCAAGGTCGATAAACAAAGAGAACGGCTCCTGATTCCACAGCATCGTCACAAATGCCCCTGCTGTGATATCTCCGCCGACATAACTGCCGATATTCGGTGCAAGGATGATGTGTGCATCCGGGTTTACCTTGATGCCGATATCACCTGCAAAAATTGAGTTCGTCTTAAAGAATGTCGGGATATACGGCTCCATACGAACCGGATCCGCATCGACACCGATCAGAAGATGGTTCATCGTGGTGTTCGCTGCGACCGACATACGGTAAATGCTCATCGGGCTGATCTTTGCCTGACGGCACATCGTCTGTACCAGTGGATTGATGGTCTCTTCAATGATGGCTTTCTGAAGTTTGTCCTGTCCTCCCGGCTTGCGGGATTCGATGATACGGTTGATAACATCTGCGCCATAGCGAATCTGACCGTTACCACTGGAGCTTTTGCAAGGATCTTTCCATCTGTCATATCTATGATGATCGCAGATACGGTTGTTGTACCGATATCGATTGCAAGTCCTGCAATGACCGGTGTTTCATCCGCACCGCAGATGTCATAGACAAAAATGTCTTTTTCTGTTTTTCGGATCACAACGTTTACATCAAAATTGTGTTCACGCAGTACCTGTGCCATTTTATGGATCACAGAATATGGAAGTTTTACACGCTGCATTCCGGTAATTTCACGGATGGCTCTTGTCAGACGCTCGTTGTCCGGCATAGTGTCATCCAGAGTTGGTACATCCATTTTAACATGAATGCTTTCAAGATTATTTTTGAGTTCGATACCTGCTTCTGTAATCGATTGCTTAATATTATCAAAGATTTTTACTTCATCCGGCGATGACAGATCCGCAACTTTCATACGGCTGCGATATGCGGAAGCAATATCCGGCACCAGTACAGCAACATCCGCATTTATTTTGCTGCAGCATGCCAGACGCCATCCCTGTGCATATTCTTCATCACTGATGTGTCTCGTCTGTTTGGAATCCAATTCTCCGTCCACGAGTTTTACTCTGCATTTTCCGCAAGATGCATTTCCTGAACAAGGTGCATCGATAGCTACATTTGTTTTTCTCGCTACCTCAAGAAGGCTCTCACCGAAAGCAGCGAAGACTGTGACATCTTCGCTGTTTTCAAACTTAAAAGTAACCTTATACATTTATTAGATCTCCAGGTAGGAGTCCGCATACAGAGTATTGCCTTTGAATACGTCACAGGATTTGATGGTTTCCATCAGACGCAGGTCGTTCGGGTTAACGATTGCAGAAGTCAGACCCTGCATCATAGCCATTGCAACCAGGGCAGAATCCATGATCGGACGGATTGCTTTCGGCATACCGTTGGAGTTATTGGACAGACCACCTGTAGAATTCAGACCCATATCAGAGAACATCTTGATACATTCCAGAACCTGCATCTGTTTGTCCTGCATGCCTTTTACTACCAGGAACAGCGGATCGAACCACAGATCTTCTGCTTCCATACCATGCTCCAGACCTCTCTCCAGAAGCATCTGGCAGTAGCCCATACGCTCGTCGTTGTCTTTTGCAATACCTTCGCCGTTGCAGAGTGCGATAACGATTGCATCATTTGCTGCTGCCAGGTCAATGTTTTCGATTCTTCCTGCAGCATCTGCAGAGTTTACGATCGGTTTTCCTTTAGAACGGTTGTATACAGCGATACCGGCTTCGATGGCTGCTTTATTGGATGTATCCAGTGCCAGAGGTACGTTGTCAAATTCACCCTGCAGCAATTCAACTGCCCATTTCATCAGATCCGGGCCATATCCTTCTGCCGGTCCGATGTTTACATCCAGATATGTAGCTCCTGCATCCAGCTGCTGTTTTGCTCTTTTTAAGATCGGTTCCGGATCTCTTTCCAGAAACGCTTTATTTACTGCTGGAGCTGTTGTTGAAAGTCTTTCTCCGATTGTAACGAATTTTCCCATTATTTTGTTCTCCTTTTGCTTGTATATTTAGTTTATGCAAAGTCTTTCATGAACTTAACAAGCTGAACTGCTTCGTTTGGAGCATGATGATCTCCCAGCCCGGCATTTTTGCTTCCAGCTCGCCCTTCAGGACAGCTACTTTACCAGGAATGATCAGTTTTCTGCTCTTAACCTTTCCTTCGATATCCTGTTCCTGGAAGAACTTGGCGATAGAAGAGGAAGAGAATTTACCAGCAGCCCATGATGTCAGTACGGAAAGACCGCCAGCATCATTGATAATCAGGTTCACCGGTACACCGGAACGTTCCAGTTCTCCGGAAACCAGGAAGTAGGTCAGTGCGAAGTCTACGGTTGTCAGGCATACAGAATTTTCATCTGCCCGTTCAGAGGATAAATGCCCGGCTCCACTTTCATTGGCTTCTGCGGGTCTGTGAACAGGTTCTGGCGCAGACCATACAGAGGCAGAGCTTCTGCATAACCGATGTGTTCTGCAACGATTACAGAACCATATTTCATGGTAAACAGGGACAACAGTGCTGCCTGTTTGTGAAGATCACCTGCTGCGATCGTGTGCAGATTTACAATAGAAGATATCCGAATATCCGGTCGCCGTCTTTGATCGCTGCTTTACGGATCTGAACAGCATTTTTGAATGTCTCTTTTACGTCCGCTCCGGTTACATCGATCACCAGGTTCTTGTTTCCAAGACCTTCCAACTTTTCTACTGTATCATGGATTTCAGACAGATCTGCTCCGCTTACGCCAAGTACAACACCTGCTGCTGTGGCAGCAGCGTTCATTGCTTCGTAGTTGGAAGCATCTGCACCATTCAGGATCGGTTTTCCGTCTTTGCATACTTCCAGTGCTGCTTTTGCAACTTCAGCATCTTTGCAGCCCAGGATCAGGATACGTCCTGTCTCTGCTGCTTTTTTTACCAGCTCAACATAATCCTGTTTGCCGTCCGCACTGTAATTTACATATACCATCTCAACGAACATACGCTCGCCGATACGTTCATAATCAACTTTTTTGATATCTTCGAGTTTCTGTGCAACGGTCTCATCATCCATGCATGTGCAAAGAGACATTGCATATCTTGTTCTGCTTACGAATGTTTTCTCATGACGGAACAAAACAGTTTCTCCACCCAGGGACTGCTCTGCATCGCCTGCACCAACTTTGATCGTTTTCATTGGCGGCTCGGTAGCTGCTGAAAGTTTAGCCAGTGCTTCCGGTGCGAAATAAGGACAAGCAGCGATATCAACTGCACCCTGTGCAACTTTCATAGAGAATGCCATACATGTCGGGCATCCACATTCTTTACAGTTTTTCTTTGGTGATAATTTAAAAATATCAAGACCTTTAAGTGCCATAATTACATCTCCTCCTTAACGCAGCTCTTAGACTAATTCTTTCATCAGACCGGAAATGGTCTTGATGGATTCCGGATGTTTCAGGATTACCGCATTGGAACCGGCAGCGATAACTGCCATTGCAGTTTCTACTTCCATATCGATTCCACGTTCTTCCTGTGAGCCCCATTCAGGAGCATCTGTTTCAGAAGCCATAGCTTCTTTTACACCCCAAGCCTCAGATGCTACCGGAGTAATGATCGGCATCTGCAGATTTGCATCGCCCTGCTGCAGAGCTGCTGCTTTTACACGGTCCATAGTAGAGATAACATACTCAAAACCGTATCCAACTGCTGCAGTACCTACGTTCATAACGACACTCTTACTGTCAACGCCAAGCTGAGAGATCAGTACGTTAAGCTGTTTAGCCAGGTTGATATCAACGGCTGATTCAGCACCTACTACCTGTTTGTAAGCCAGACCTGCTGCTGCACCTACTGTCTTGTAATTTTCTTCTTTTGCTGAGAGGATAACTGCATTTTTACCGTTCAGGGCTTCTGCCGCTTTAGAGAACAGTTCTGCGTCTTTCTCAACATTTTTACATCCGCATACTACAAGTGGAAGATCAACTGCATCTGCGATCTCTTTCAGTTCACCGATCAGTTCTTCTGTAGATTTGTTTGCCCCGTTTGGATCTCCGCCTTCCATACGGAAACTTAAAAAGTCTACACCTTCCATAGAAGCTGCTTTCCTGGCCATATCTGCCAGAGTAGCACAGCCTTCATAATATTTTTTGATGCACTCCGGCTCATGTTCCATACCGAAATCTGTGATCTCGATACCTACCTTCGGTGCATTTTCGATCGCAGCATCAAAAGAATACAGCGGGAATACATTCTCGCCTCCGATCTTCACTGCTTTATCGCCAGTACCAAACTCAACAGTGTTGATGCTGGCATTGAATTTTCCTGATTTTGCTGTAAATGGCATTTCTAAAAATCCTCCTTCATGCTTTTTAGACTGTTATAAAAACATTACTTTTTATTTTACAACAGCAGCCTGTAAAAATCAATTATTTAACAGTAAATTATAAAAGTCGGCTTTCCGGACTATCCGCATAAAGCCAGAAAGCCGATATTTGTTTCAAATGCCTGCTCCGCAGTCGCTTGATTTCTTTCCTCTCGTCCTTTCGGACATCTCCAGAATCGCAGCTTCGCTGCTTCGCACTTCGTGCTCCTGATTCTGTCGCTAATACCTCGGGTGAAATCAAATGCCTGCTTCGCAGTCGCTTGATTTCTTTCCTCGGTATTACATCATCGGTTCCATGGTAAGAGCCGGATGTCCTTTTTCTTCGAGGTATGCCAGCAGTGTTTCCGGATCTTCTGCGATGGTCTCATCTGCGATCATATCACAGAAGTTATCGATGCCGTACAGTTCTTTTGCTGTTGCGTTCAGTCTTTCTGCTACCTGTTCTTTCAGTTCTTTCGGCATCCATACGATACGTGCTACTCCGCCTTCTGCTTTCATGAATTTTTTGGAAGCGATGAAATGTTTTCCATGTCCCATAAATCCAGGAGTCTGTACTCCACCACCTGTCATGGAAGCCAGTTCTGAGAATGTCATACCGATCGGAGTCATGCCTGCATATTCACGGTTTGCGATGCAGACACCGTTTGACAGCGGTTCGATACCACAGATACACTCGAAACATCCACAGGATGTCATCGGTTTTTCAATGATAGAGTACAGGGATACGTCTTCCAGGGCACCCTGTGAGAATTTCTGGACTGCTTCGTTTACGTCTTCGTATTCACCGATACGTTCATCGATCGGTCTTTCTTTTGTGATAACCTGGCATGGTCCCTGAGGATCCAGCTCGTTGGTTGCTTTTGCATCCAGCCATGAAACAGCTCCGCAAAGTCCCAGTCTTTCCGGTGTAACCACGCATACGTGGGACGGGGAGAATGCCTGGCACATGATACAGCTGTAGTATACATCAACACCTTCGTCTGTCAGTGTGTTCAGACGCTCATCACGTTTGTCAAACAGCGGCATAGCTACTTCATGACGGACTCTTGTACATTCTGCCGGGTCTGTGTAGATGGTTACCTGACATTTATCTACAACGGCTGCGAATTCGCTCTTAACTTTTGCATACAGAACTTCACCGATGTGTTTTGCACGGAAGCCTGCTTCAAATGTTTCTTTGCTTACACGGATACGGATCATATCACGCTGACCGGTATGCATCATACCTTCTACACAGTTCAGGTATGAGTGGAATTTACGCTCGAATACCGGCTCGAAGTCGGACTGCATACTCTTTCCTGCTACTTCTACTACATAACAGATGCTCTGTTTGCTTCCTACCGGCATTTCGTCGATGTCCGGTCCTACCAGTGTGATCTTGTGATCTTCAATCTCAGATGCATCCTTTGTCATAACCAGCTCACAGCAGTCTACACGGGAGCCGTCGAATTCAACCTGCATATCGCCGCGGCGGATGATCTCACCTTCAAATGCAGATGCGAATGCAACCGGAATGTCGATGTTTGTGATCTTGATCTTGATATCTCTTGCTTCCAGAGAAGTTGCGTTGAATTTGGAAACGTCCGGCTGAACGATCAGGCTCTTTGGAACTTTGAACGTATCTTCGTTTGTGATTACCGGGAAACCAAGTGCGATCGCACCTGCTCCACATGCAACGATAACCGGATCAAGCGGTGCAAATGCATTTACAAATGCCGGTACACGTTCCATGGTGTATTTCATCAGGCCTGCTGCATCACCCGGCTGAATGTTGCCGAAGATCAGGGCTGCTCTTACTGCAACGGATACAACATGTATTACACTTGTAACATCTTTGCCCAGAGGAATCACACGTACGTTTGCGCCTGTTTTGTAGCCAAGTTCTTCACACTGATCGATGATACCGCCAACCAGTGTAACCAGGATACCCTGTGACTGATAGCTCTTTACCAGTCAACGCCTTCCTGTGCAGTCGGTGCAGCACCAAGGATAACTGCAACACCCGGGATATCACCTGTTACCAGCGGTACACCAAGTTCACGGATCACTGCATCTGCCAGATGTCCGTAGCACGGAGCTTCGTATGGTGCTGCTCCGTCAATATATTTCAGTACTTCGATAAATTCTGCACACAGAGCGGTTGCAATACCGGACATAAATGCATCATTTAATTTCTGCTCTCTTGTCATCAGCGTTTTTACAACACCCAGAGCTTCTTTTAACTGTCCCAGTGTAGCAACCTTTGTACCTGTTACTGCATAATAACATGGCAGGCTGTAAGCCGTATCCGGGAACGCAATTGCTTTGTCTGCACCATGTTTTTCGATCGCCGCATCGATTGCACCCTCTGTCAGGCCATATACGGTATCATTTCCGCTGAATACAACATCAAATAATGTCATTTTATTTACCTCCTTTGGACAGATCTGCGTCTATCCTGCTTTTTATTATTGAAATCTCTGCTTTTGCGTTCGGGCTTACATCAAACGGTGATCTTCCCTGGCGGTCTGCATCGATTATTTCTGAATTGTAATGAATAAATCCAAGCAAATCTTCCTGTGGTATTTTGGAACGGATAAATGTCTCATCATCCTCGTTCCTTACTTTGTTGGCAACCACGCGTACCTGACGGACTCCAAGTTCCGCTGCAAGTCTCTTTACATTTTTATAAGTCTGGATACTTCTTGCTCCCGGTTCGATCACAACAATGAACTGATCCATGCCTTCTGTCGTTCCGCGGCCAAGATGCTCAAGCCCAGCCTCCATATCAAGAATTACAACATCGTTGCTCCTTAACACCAGATGATTGATGATGCGCTTCAACATCACATGCTCCGGACACACACAGCCGCTTCCTGCTGTTTCCACGGTACCAAGAACCAGAAGTTTTACGCCATTACAGGTTTTTGAATAAGCATCTGGTATATCATCCACTTTCGGATTCAGTTTGTAGAACTGATTCTGGTCATTCGCACCTGTACGTTCCTGAATCAGTTTTCGCATCCTGGTGATCGGCACGATCGAATCCAGATCTTCTTCCGAAAATCCAAGTGCCAGTCCAAGATTTGCATCCGGATCTACGTCTGCAGCAAGAACATGCTTGCCTTCCTGTGCATACAGTCTGGCAAGTGTGGCTGCAAATGTTGTTTTTCCGACACCGCCTTTTCCGGTAACTGCAATTTTCATATCACTATCCGCCTTCTGTTTTTCTTTGCAGGGCGGATAAAACCGCCCTGCGTTTGTTTTCATAAAGATTAGATTCCCAGTGCAGTTCTCTTCTCTTCGATTCTTCGATCATAGCATCGCCCCAGTTTGTCGATATCTTTCTCTACGGTGTATGCGGCTTCTACCCAGTCACGTACTCCTTCTGTCAGCAGCTGTGCGATCTGGTCAGAACCGGATACATACGGATCAACGCCCAGGAACGTATCGATACCGGTAGCTACTACATAGTTACCGATGGAGACTGCTTTTTCGGACATCCATTCCGGTGCACATCCGACAACCGGAAGCTGAGAAATGTTCAGTCCGGAATCTTTTGCCAGCTCTGCTGCCAGGATCATCATACGGGAAATATCTACACAGGATCCCATATGCAGTACCGGTGGGATATCCGCCAGTTCACATACCCTCTTCAGACCTGCTCCGCAGAGTTCTTTTGCTTCTTTGTCCATCAGACCTGCTTTTGCAGCAGCCTGTGCAGAACATCCGGAAGCAATGATAATGATATCGTTTGCGATCATTTTCTTCATCAGCTCGATATGGCTGTATCCGGTCTTACTTTCGGGTTGTTACATCCAACCATGGCAACCGCACCGCGGATAACACCGGATGTGATACACTCAAGAAGCGGTTTTGTTGTTCCCATCTCATCGACCTGGGAGTTTGCAACTCCATCCAGAGTTTTTACGATTGCTTCTACAGAATATCCAACCGTTGCTTTCTGTTTCATATCCGGGATATGTACCAGTTCCGGTTTTCTGTTCTTGAAGTTTTCGATCGCCATCTTAACGATTGCTTTTGCATTTTCTCCTGCTGTCTCTGCGTTAAAACGAATGTAATCAGCATCCGGCATCTGTGCGATCGGAGAAGTGGTCACAAATTTAGTATGGAAACATTTGCTCAGAGGACCAAGTGCCGGGAAGATACACTGAACGTCTACAACGATCGCTTCACATGCACCGGTCAGTACTACGTTTTCCTGCTGCAGGAAGTTACCTGCCATCGGAATACCACGACGCATTGCAACTTCGTTTGAAGTACAGCACACACCGGATACGGTGATCCCCTTTGCTCCCATTTCTTTTGCGTAAGCATCATTTCCGGATCATCTGCATATTCACAGATCATCTCAGACAGTGACGGATCATGTCCATGAACAACAATATTTACGTTTTCAGCAACCATAACACCCAGGTTTGCTTCGGTTTCGATCGGTTTCGGTGTTCCGAACAGAACGTCTGAGAACTCCGTACCGGCCATGGAACCGCCCCAGCCATCAGACAGACCGGCTCTTAAGGACTGACGGATCAGTGCCTCCGGAAGGGAAGAACATCCCATGTGGCTCATATGTAAAGAACATGATACTTCGCGGTCGATCGCTCTTGGTGCGATCTCCTCTCTCTCCCAGATCTCCTGTGTATGCTGAGGAGCTCTCTTTAAGAAGTTCTGTGTGCCGAATACTTTGCCGTATTCGCTCATGCCAAGATATGCCATCTCATGTGCCAGATCGTAAATATCTTTTCCTTCTGTCTCAACACCCCATTCTTTTGCGATGCGGATCAGCTTCTGAGGGTCTTTGACCTTGTAAGGTCCTTCAGGTTTTGCACAGTACAGTGTGTGGCAGATCTCGCGGCGTGATCAGAGTGTGTTGCCGCTCCGCCTGCTGTAAATTTCAGGTAGTTACGTCCTACGATACCGTGTACGTCGCATCCGCAGATACCTCTTGGTGCCTTCGGTGTGATACGGCAAGGTCCCATTGCACAGATACGGCAGCAGACACCCTGCTCACCAAATTTACAGTGTGGGGTCTGTTTTGCTGCACGGTACTGCCATGCATCTGCTCCTACTTTTTTCCTGTTTCCAGAAGTTTCTCTGTAGCCGCTTCGAATTCTTCAACGGTTGTCAATTTAAAGTTTCCCATCATCTACCTCCTTGTTTATGGTTCCCATCCCACAGGTTTTCTCATATCCTATCCGCCCCCATGGGATATGGGTTTTGAAATAAATCCCCTCACGGCTTCCCGCAAGGGGCTGTGCTTTATAACTGATAGAGTCCAGTATTTTATATAGTGCAGTTTTTACCGCTGCATTTTCTGGAAGCTCTGTCATTGGCTTTCCGTCACAGTCATACTCATAGACTTCCTGATCCTGCGGAACGACACCAAAAAGTGTAAGACCCTGTCTCTTGATCTCTTCTTTTGTTCCGTCGTTCAGTTTGCCTTCCGGTGCACGGTTTACGATCAGTCCGATCTGTTTTGGATTAAGTCCGCACTCTTTCACCAGTCCGGCAATACGTCCAACTGCCTGAACACCTCGTCTGGAGCAGTCGCTCACAAGAATGACCGTATCAACTTTTGGCAGGATGCCGCGGCTGATATGCTCCATCCCTGCTTCATTGTCTACGACCATGTATTTGTAGTTCGGTGTCAGTTTCTGTACCTGGGCCTGAAGCAGACCATTTACAAAACAGTAGCATCCTTTGCCCTTGTGTCCTGCCCATGACCAGCATATCATAGTCATCTTCTTCGACCAGGCAGCGGTTCATCATGATCTCTGCATAGTCTGCTTTTGACATACTTGGCGGGATCGGGCTTTTTGCACTGTTCGCTGCATTTTCAATCTGCTCACGAACTTCACCGAGTGTCATCTCTACTTCAACGCCCAGTACTTCGTTTAAGTTGGAATTGGCATCTGCATCCACCGCAAGAACCGGTGTTTTCCCCTTCTCACAAAGATACTGTATCAAAAGCCCGCACAGCGTTGTCTTTCCCACGCCGCCTTTTCCTGCAACGGCTATTACCTGTGCCATAAATATTTCCTCCTGTTGCCTGTCTCTTTATACCAGTGTACGCAGACCGGAACGATTGATGATTTCAGAAACATCTTTCCATTTGTTCAGTGCATACAGATGGATGCCCTCAACGCCCAGTGCACGGTATGTATCGATCTGTCTGATCGTGTATTCGATACCTTCTTCTTTGAACTCTGCGATTTTCTTATCATAGAATAAATCAAAAGGTTTGCCTTCTGCATCTTTTGCTGCAAATGGATTCGGGAACAGCCAGTGTCTGGAGATCAGTCTGGAAAGTTCACGGTCCATTACGCAGCCGTTACGTGACAGTGCCATATTGATCGTAGCTGCCTGATCCAGGATTGGCATAACTCCTACGTCTACCGGCATGGTAACACCTGCTTTCCGGATTGCATCCAGCCAGTATTTGAACTGTTCCATATCCCAGCAGAGCTGTGTCATGATGTAGTCTGCACCATTGTCCTGTTTCTGTTTCAGAACTGCGATATCTGCTTCCAGGCTTCTGCAGGAAATGTGGCCTTCCGGTGAACCTGCTACTGCGATTTCGAATTTATCGCCGTACTGGTCACGGACAAATTTCACCAGGTCGGTCGCGTAATCGAAATCTCCCATGGTGCTTGTCTCACCCATCGGGAAGTCGCCGCGCAGTGCCAGCATATGATCAACGCCTTCTTCCAGGTACTGATCCAGCTGTTCTTTGATGCCTTCTTTTGTATTTTTGATTACGGTGAAATGTGTTACAGGAACGGAACCTGCTTTCTTGATCATCTGACATACTTCACGGTTTGCCCCAACGTTTCCGCCGCCGGCTCCGTAAGTACAGGAAATGTATTCCGGTTTGAACTCCATCAGATGATCGATCGTTCCCGGCAGATTTGCCATACCTTTTTCTGTTTTTGGTGGGAATAATTCAAAAGAGAGAAGCTGCTTCTCTTTCATCTTTTCCGATAATTTCATAGTAACATACCTCCATTTTATTAATTTATTTGATAACTGCTAAGATTCCGTGCAGTTGATCTTCACAATGCTGTTTGCAAGGTCTACCATTGCGATAGTGCCTTCTACCACTTTCTGCTCACCCATCACATCCGTAAGGGTGATCGTCTCTCCATCGACATCGATCCTGCTCACAAACTCAAACAGTTTTGTCTCCGGATCCTGAGCCTTGTATACTGCTGCAAGACACATACTCTCCGCCTCCTGTTAGTTTTCTTTTACAGTGGCAAGTGCAACACTCAGATACAGGTTGCCTTTCTGGAACTCGTCAACCGCTTTCCGTATCTGTTCCGCCGCTGTATCCATACCGGCTTTCCGCAATTTATCAGCCATCTGGTCCAGTTCTGCAGCATGATGTTCGTTGTGCTGCAGCATATATGTCAAAAGTGCAATGTTTTCTTTTTTTCGGATCATGTGTCTCACAGCCGCTGCAGCCTTCCTGGCATACACCGTCGTGTGTATGTGCATGTCCGTGCCCGTGGCTGTGTTCATGACCATGAGGGCAAACATTGCCATTTTCATCTTTTACGATATGCACTGCTGTCTACTCCTTTCCGTACCTGCAAAACTACGCAAATACCCTTATATTAAAAACATTATAACACAGCGTTTATGAATTCTCAACAAGAGAAGATGTATTTTTTTCAATAATCTCGGAGATATCGACGAAACTTTATCGTTTTCAAAAATTTACATCATATTATCAAATACATAAAATAATATAGCCATGATTGCAATGATCAGGTAAATAATTACACGTATTCTGCTGTTTGCCGCATCTTTTTTGACCTCTGCATTTTTCTCTGCTCTTGTTTTAAGATAGTCTTCCACCTGCTCTGCATTATTTTTTTGCCGTTTTTGTTTTTTTTATGTGGTTTTTTATTGCTGTCATACTGCTTATGCAGTTCCCTGTGGATTCCTTCCATTTGCGGAAGTTCGTAGTCTTCCATCCGGAACCTTTTGTCATCTTCAAAAAGATCCACTTCCTCCATCCCCGGAGGTCTGTTGAAACAGGCACACCGCGGACAGATGCCATAATACTTATCATAATTGAAAAATGTTCTGCAACGTTTACACTGCATCTGCATCCCTCCGTTTCTTCTTTGGCAGGCTTTTCTGTATTTTATTTACGGGCAAAAGAAAAACCTGCTGATTTTATGATAAGTCATTATCTTAAAATCAGCAAGCTTTTTCACAATTTTTAAGTTTTATCTTCCGTCGATCTGTCACTTAAATCCCAAAAAGCTCAGGCGAGCATCATTCTGTCATTTGCAAATTCTCCGCCGCTTGCCTGTTCAAATTTCGCCAGGAGATCACTGACCTGAAGATTTTTCTTTTCTTCTCCGGCTACATCATAAATGATCCGGCCTCATGCATCATGATCAGACGATTTCCAAGACGAATCGCATCTTTCATATTATGCGTTACCATCATTGCCGTCAGATGATGTTCGTCAATAATCTTTTCAGTAAGTGCCAGTACTTTTGCAGCCGTTTTCGGATCCAGGGCTGCTGTATGCTCATCCAGCAGAAGCAGCTGCGGTTTCTGCAGCGATGCCATCAGCAGAGTCAGTGCCTGGCGCTGACCTCCGGAAAGCAGTCCGACTTTGCTGGTCATACGGTCTTCCAGTCCAAGATCCAGTGCTTTTAACTGTTCTTTATAAAAGACCTGTTCCTCTTTACCGATCGCCCACTTTAATCCGCGCTTTTTGCCACGTCGGTATGCAAGTGCCAGATTTTCCTGGATTTCCATGCCGGCAGCAGTTCCTTTCATCGGATCCTGGAACACTCTTCCCAGATATTTCGCCCTGGCATATTCCGGTTTTCTGGAAATATCCGTCCCATCCAGGATGATCTTTCCTTCATCAATCGGATAAACACCGGCGATCATATTCAGCATGGTTGATTTTCCGGCACCGTTTCCACCGATGATCGTCACAAAATCCTCAGACTGAAGTGTCAGTTCCAGACCCTGCAGAGCCTTTTTTTCGTTGATCGTTCCCTTATTAAAAGTCTTTTTTACATTATGAAGTTCAAGCATTGTCACTTCCCCCTTCCTTATAAGCACTTCTGATCTTCCATTTATTAATGGCAACCGGAATACAAAGTGCAAGCGCAACGATCACTGCGGAAAGGAGTTTCATATCATTTGCATCCATTCCAAGCTGGAGTACGATCGCGCGGATCAGGAAATATACAACAGAGCCGACAACTGCAGATACAAGTCTGCTTCCGAAAGAACGCAGCCTTCCAAGAAGCACTTCACCGATAACGATGGAAGCCAGACCGATAACGATAGCACCGGTTCCCATATTGATGTCACCAAATTTCTGACTCTGGCATACCAGTGCTCCGGAAACTGCAACCAGTCCGTTGCTGAGCATCAGTGCGATCATCTTTGTTTTTCTGGTATCGACACCGAGAGCGCGGATCATCGCCTCATTGTTACCGGTAGCACGAAGTGCCGCACCGATCTCAGTACCAAACAGCCAGTAGAGAAAGGCAATCATCAGTGCAGCTATGATAAGCCCGACAATCAGAGAAACCTGAGACTGTGTCAGTCCGGTACTTTTTACAACTTCCGAAAAAATAGTCTGTGCTTTCAGAAGCGGAACATTTGACTTCCCACTCATGATACGCAGATTGATCGACCAGAGTGCGATCTGCGTCAGGATACCGGAAAGGATCGCCGGTATATCAAATACGGTATGTAAAAATCCGGTCACTGCACCGGCTGCAAGTCCTGCAAGCAGTGCGATAAAAATTGCCAGAACCGGATTCATGCCTTTGTTCGCGATCATTGCCGCACAGACACATCCACCGAGTGCAAAACTGCCGTCTACAGTCAGATCGGCAATATCCAATATTTTATAGGTTATATAAACGCCAAGAACCATCAGTCCCCAAAGTACACCCTGGGATACCGCTCCAAGCATTGCCAGTGCTACACCACTCATACTGTCCTCCATATTCACTAAGATAAGGGAAGCTCAGTGCCTCCCTTTTCTTTTTTGCTTATTTTTCTGAATTTAAGATCTTCTTGTTACAATCCTGTATTATTCTGCAGTATAAAGAGAATCTGCATCATAGGAAGAAACATCGATCCCCAGTGTATCTGCCGTTTCTTTGTTGATCAGCAAAGAGCACTCTTCTGCAGAAAGATATTCGACCGGCATGGAAGCAGGATCAGCACCTTCTGTCAGGACTTTTGCTGCCATCTCACCTGTCTTGTAGCCAAGTTTGTAGTAGTTGATACCATAAGTTGCAAGTCCGCCTTCTTTTACCATTCCTTCTTCACCGCAGATAACCGGGATCTTGTTTTCATTTGCGATCATGCTACGGTTGCCATACCTGCTGCGATCATGTTATCGGTCGGAGCGTAGATCGCATCCACTTTTCCGATCATGGATTCTACAACGGTCTGGATCTCGTTCGAACTTGAAACAGTGTAATCTGCTGCCTCCAGACCTGCTGCCTTGCATGCTTCTTTTGCCATGTCTGCCTGCAGTACAGAATTGGACTCAGCAGAGCAATACAGTACACCTACTGTCTTCGCATCCGGGATCAGTTCTTTCAGCAGATCGATCTGCTCAGTTACCGGAGTCAGGTCAGAAGTACCGGTTACATTTCCGCCCGGTGCATCATTGGACTCTACCAGGCCAGATTCTGCAGGATCTGTTACGGCTGTCAGCAGGATCGGTATATCAGCAGTAGTACCTGCTACAGACTGCGCTGCCGGTGTCGCGATTGCAAAGATCAGATCATTGCCGTTATTTACCAGTGTTTCAGCAATTGTCTGACAGGAGGAAGCTTCACCTGCTGCATTCTGCTGATCTGCATCGTATTTTACTCCAAGATCATCCAGTGCTGCAAAAAATCCTTCGTTGGAAGCATCCAGTGCATCATGCTGGACATACTGCAGAACACCAATCTTGTAAGTCTTATCAGATGTTGTCGCTGCTGCAGATCCACTTTCATCCGCTCCGCTCTCTTTTTCATCAGCAGCAGATTCTGTCTGTGCGTCAGCTGCAGCAGTTGTCTCATTTGTCTTGCTTCCGCAGCCTGCAAGCATGGAAACGGTTAATCCCAGTGATAATAAAAATGCCAGTGTTTTTTTCATATTTTTCCTCTCCTGTTTCTGTTTCATTTTCTAAACATTTTTATCAGTTTAACGCTTTTTATGCTTTCACGCTTTCGCTCGATAAAGTGTTCGCTTATGAGATATACTGTACACCCAAGAGAGGGGTTCGTCAATGTTTTTCTGTGTTTATTTACTTCCACTGTCCTGCATCAGATTCTGTTTTAGGGTCACGGAGCATCAGATCGTTCAAAGCATCTGCTGCTTTTTTTCCTGCAAAAAGGATTTCATTGACCTGTTCAATGATCGGCAATTCCACATGATATTTCTGTGCCAGGCGGATGGCTGCTTTTGCGGAATAAACACCTTCTACGATCATGCCGACTTCATCCATCGCTTCCTGCATGCCCTTACCCTGTCCGATCAGATATCCGGCTTTGCGGTTGCGGCTGTGAACGCTTGCACAGGTCACGATCAGTCACCGATACCCGTCAGACCATAAAATGTCTCCGGCAGTCCCCCCATCTTAATCCCCAGTCGTGCAATTTCTGCAATGCCCCTGGTGATCAGTGCCGCTTTTGTATTGTCACCGTATCCGAGTCCGTCTGCCATACCGGCAGCCAGTGCGATCACATTCTTTAAAGCACCGCCCAGTTCCATGCCCGGCATATCCGGTGTCGTGTATACACGAAAGACCCTGCTCATAAAAATACTCTGCAGATATTCTGCCGTCTCTTTGCTGTGTGCTCCCACAACGCAGGTTGTCGGAATGCATTTTCCAACCTCCTCTGCATGGCTTGGTCCGGAAAGAACTGCCACATCTGCCTGTGGAATTTCTTCTTCGATGATCTGTGACAGTGTCATCAGCGTTTCCTCTTCAACACCTTTTGCCACATCGACGATCTTCTGTCCTTCTTTGCAGAACGCACGCATACTGTGTGCTGTGCTCCTTGTAAACGGTGACGGGACTGCCAGAACCAGCACGTCTTTGTCTGCCATGGCACCTTCCAGGTTCCCGGTGACACCAATATTTGATGCCAGCACAACACCCGGCAGTTTCTTTTCGTGCTGTCTTTTTGTGCGAAGCATTTCCACTTCTTCCGGGATGATCGACCAAATCGTCACATCATGTCCGTTGTTGTTTAACAGCACCGCCAGTGCTGTTCCCCATGTTCCGGCTCCGATAATACCAATTTTTGCCATTTAAAAACCCCCTCTGTCTTTCTTTTATTTATTTTTGTTCTTTGACGAAAGATATGTTTTCCGCTCTGTTCCAGATAAAAGTCTCTTAATATTTTCACGATGTTTCCAGAATGCCAGTGCTGCCAGAAAAACAGCGACCGCATATAGTTCGTACAAATGAGGCTGTGCCATATGGAAAAAACCGCTCTGCCCAAGCAGAACCACTTCGATCACAATGCCGACGTACACAAGCAAGGATCCAAGAGACACATAATGTGTCACAAAAAAGGTAGTAAAAAAGGTGATGATGCCGCAGATCGCCATGATCCAGTTGAAAGACAGGACAAGTCCTGCTGTCGCCGCAATCCCCTTTCCGCCGCGAAATCCGAGATAGAACGGATAATTGTGTCCCAGGATCGTTCCTGCTGCCGCATAGAACTCAAGCAAAGGCAGAATATCCGCATGTGTTTTGCCAAATACGACTCTGACCAGCACCACTGCCAGGATACATTTTCCACAGTCCCCGGCAAACGTCAAAAGACCTGCTTTGAGCCCCATGGTACGCAGCATATTGGTCGTACCGGCATTGTGGCTTCCGTATTCCCGGATATCGATCCCATGTGCTTTTCCTAAAATATAGCTTGTCTGAAACAATCCGAACAGATATCCGATTGCAAGGCATAACAGACGTATCATATTTTTATTTCTCCTTTTCTCCACGTTCTCTGATGATGAATTTCAGCGGAGTCCCACGGAACCCGAACGCTTCCCTGATCTTGTTTTCCAGATATCTGGTATAGGAAAAATGCATCAGTTCTTTGTCATTGACAAAGATCACGAATGTAGGCGGTTTCACCGCAACCTGTGTAATGTAATACAGACGCAGACGTTTGCCCTTATCGGAAGGCGGCTGCTGCATGGCCACTGCCTCTGTCATGATCTCGTTGAGCACGCCGGTCTGTACACGCATGGTCTGATTTTCAATGATCGTATCGACCATATCAAACAGTTTGACCAGGCGCTGTCCGGTCAGTGCGGAGACAAACATAATCTCTGCATACGGCATATAGGAAAGTGTATTACGTACTTCGTTTGTATACTTGTAGATCGTCTTATCATTCTTTTCGATCGCATCCCATTTGTTGACTACGATCACGATACCTTTCCCTCTGTCATGTGCAATCCCGGCAATCTTTGCATCCTGCTCTGTGATCCCTTCTACGGCATCGATCACCATCAGAACAACATCGGCGCGTTCCACCGCAGTCACAGTACGGATGATGCTGTAGCGTTCCAGCTCTTCTTTGATCTTGCTCTTTCTGCGAAGACCTGCGGTATCGATAAAGACATATTCTCTGCCGTTCCAGGTAACTGCCGTATCGATCGCATCACGCGTCGTTCCCGCAATATCCGATACGATGCAGCGATTCTCGCCAAGCAGTCTGTTTATAATAGAAGATTTGCCTACATTTGGCTTGCCGACAACAGCGATACGCGGTCTGTCATCTTCTTCCTCCTCGG
>ENA-OQCX01000370-OQCX01000370.1-human-gut-metagenome-genome-assembly--contig:-NODE-370-length-23540-cov-2.922607_pt1 | contig 23540 bp, 29 predicted proteins | sample MGYA00242762_ERZ504587 | MGnify/ENA primary metagenome ERZ504587 (study PRJEB26092, sample SAMD00036337) | human gut metagenome | host: Homo sapiens | study: EMG produced TPA metagenomics assembly of... | reverse complement strand
TTCGCGAATGGCGGATAATCGATGCACGGATCGAGTAGGAAACGCAGTGGGTCACGGGTTCTGGCTTTTTGCAGACAGCATCCTGATAAAACACCCGGCATTTCAATTCCTTACACCTGCCAGGAAACCACCGTAAATTTCTATTTGGATGTTTTTTTGAACAGAAGAAATAAAAAGGTTGACATATATCACATACATATCTATAATAATCACAAACACATTCAAAACATCAAATTTTAACTATCATTCTATGCCATTCGGCAGGAAAATCCAAACATCAAAGACCTGCGCGAAGCGGCATCAAACAGCAGCATTTCAGCCATAGCAGCTTCGTGCCAAAAACAAAAGAAAAGGAGCGAAGCCTATGGGACAAAAAGACATTACAGAAAAAATCCTGGAAGATCATAATGATGTGTTTGCAGATATCATAAATGGCTTATTATTTGATGGAGCTCAGGAGATTAAACCGGAAGCTCTGGAAAATACAAACGTTCATGCACAGTACAAAGCAGAGGATGACAAGGTTCACGAACTGGAGCGTGACATTGCAAAATACTGGAAAGAGGAAAAGGTAGAACTGGCAATCTGTGGGATTGAGAACCAGAGCAAGGTGGAGAAGCATATGCCGTTTCGCATCATTGGATACGATGGGGCGGCATACCGAAGTCAGTTGCAGCAGGAAAGAAAAAAGATGCTGCCGGTGGTGACGATCGTGTTATATTTTGGGACGGACAGACATTGGAACAGCAGGAAAAAGATCAAAGAACTGATGGAAGTCCCGCAATGTCTGGATAGTTATGTAAATGATTACCAGATGCATGTTTTTGAGGTTGCGTGGCTGACGGAAGAGCAGATCAGTCACTTCCGCAGTGACTTCAAGTAGTGGCGAATTTTTTTGTACAGAAAAGAAAAAACAAAGATTATATACCGGATGATCCAACAGAGATCAGGCATGTGGATGAAGTATTGAAGCTTTTGCAGGTCATGACAGGAGATAGACGTTATGAGGAAATTTTCAGGAAAAAGAAGGAAGGAGTGCACAGTATGTGTGATGTGGCAGAAAGGTTAGAACAAATGGGCATTGCAAGGGAATCGAGATTGGCAGGAGTGAAGGAAGAACGGAGGGCAAAATCGAGGGCAAAATACTGGTATATAGGAATTTGTGCAGAGAAGGTTTTGATGAGAAAGAAGCCAGGAGACTTGCGGAGTTGCCGGAAGATATGAGTTTGGAACAGTAAGATTTTTTGCACTGAAAGTTGATGATAGAGAAATCAATGGATTCAATGATGAAATAGAATTGCTTTATTGGAAGAGCGGATCAGGAAAACCATATCCCTGATCTGCTTTTTGCATTTTCATAGAGAAGAGAAAAGATAATGTTTTAAAAATTATCTTACAGCAGAGGCTTTTTTTGGTTTTGTGTCCGGTTTCGGCTGCGGAGTGTCTGGCTTGTTGGAGTCAGTTTCTTCAGAATTTTATCATCTTTCAGACTCTCATTCGCTTCGTCCAGATTGTTCCAAAGGTTCAAGGTTTTGCTTGTGAAAAAATCCGCCAGCGGTTAAAATAGATACAAAAGAAAAAGGAACAGAGCAGACAATGGGAAAAATATTTTATATGATGGGGAAAAGCTCATCTGGCAAAGATACAATTTTTGAAAAGATCATACAGAAAAAAGAACTGGAACTGCATCAGATCGTGCTGTATACAACAAGACCGGCAAGGGCAAATGAGACGGATGGTGTACAGTATCATTTTGTGGATGAGGCAAGGCTTCTTGAACTGCAAAAGGCAGGCAAAGTGATCGAGTTGAGAGCGTATCAGGTTGTTGGCGGAGTCTGGAAATATTTTACAGTGGATGATGAACAGACGGATTTAAAGAATAAAAATTATCTGGCGATCGGAACGCTGGTATCTTATAAAAAACTGAGGGATTATTACGGAGAGGAGAAACTTGTACCGATCTATATTGAAGTGGAAAACGGAGAACGGCTTGCACGGGCGCTTGAGCGGGAACGAGGTCAGAATCAGCCGAATTATGATGAACTCTGCCGGAGATTTCTTGCGGATAATGCCGATTTTTCCGAAGAAAATCTGACCAGAGCAGGAATAAAAAAAAACGTTTTCAAAATAAAGAATTGCAGAAGTGCGTGGAGGAAATCACAGTATTTATTTCAGAAAAGGCTAGGTAAAGCTGGCTGTTTATGCTATAATAAGAAATCATTGAGCAGACGAATGATGAAAAGCAGAGAGGGGTGAGCGTTATGCCTGGATTTGAAAAAATCGTAGGACATGAGCAAATTGTGACGCATCTGAAAAATGCGATGAAGCTTGGGAAGGTTTCCCATGCGTATATATTAAGTGGAGAGAAAGGCTGTGGGAAGAAACTTCTGGCAGATGTATTTGCAGAGACGCTGCAGTGTGAAAAAAAAGGAACAGAGCCTTGCCGAAGCTGCCATTCGTGTATACAGGCAGAGAGCGGGAACCACCCGGATATTATACATGTAACGCATGAAAAGCCAAACAGCATCAGTGTGATGATATAAGAGAACAGGTAGTAAATGATGTACTGATCAAACCTTACAGTCAGAATATAAGATATACATTATACCGGATGCAGAAAAAATGACAGCAGCAGCACAGAATGCACTGCTGAAACAATAGAGGAGCCGCCGGCATATGCCGTGATCCTTCTGCTGGCGAATAATGCATCGGCACTTTTGCCGACCATTTTATCAAGATGCGTTATGCTTTCCATGAAGCCGGTTGCGGACGATAAGGTAAAGCAGTATCTGATGGAACATGTACAGGTACCGGATTATGAAGCAGATGTCTGTGTGGCATTTGCACAGGGAAATATTGGAAAAGCAGTACAGCTTGCAACATCTGACAGCTTTAATGAAATCAAAAGTTCCGCACTGCATCTGCTGAAAAATATATCTAATATGGAAATCAACGATATCATTGCCACAGTCAAGGCAGTATCTGAGTTTAAACTGGATATTCAGGACTATCTGGATTTCCTGGCAGTATGGTATCGGGACATCCTTTATTTTAAGGCGACCAGAGACAGCAATGGTCTTGTTTTCAAGGATGAAGTAAATGTAATTACCGACCAGATCAATAAAAGTTCCTATGAGGGTATTGAAAATATCTTAAAAGGACTTCAGACTGCCAAAACGCGTCTGAATGCAAATGTAAACTTTGATCTGACGATGGAACTTTTGTTCCTGCTTATAAAGGAGAATTTAGTATCATGATAAAAATTGTTGGTGTCCGTTTTCGTACAGCCGGAAAGATTTATTATTTTGATCCCAAAAAACTGCCGATCAAAAAGGGGGACCATGTGATCGTAGAAACAGCCAGGGGTGTCGAATATGGCAGTGTCGTAGCCAACCCAAGGGAAGTGCCGGATGATCAGGTGGTACAGCCGCTCAAGGCAGTGATGCGTATCGCAACGGCCGAAGATGATGCCAGGGTAGAACGCAACAATGCAAGAGAAAAGGATGCCATGCGGATCTGTGCAGAAAAGATTCGGAAGCACAAACTCGATATGAAGCTGATCGATGCAGAATATACGTTTGACAACAACAAAGTTCTGTTTTATTTTACGGCAGATGGAAGGATTGATTTCCGTGATCTGGTCAAAGATCTGGCATCGGTGTTTAAGACACGTATCGAGCTTCGACAGATCGGTGTAAGAGATGAGACAAAACTTCTGGGCGGTATCGGTATCTGTGGCAGACCGCTGTGCTGCCATACCTTTTTATCCGAGTTTGCACCGGTATCGATCAAAATGGCGAAAGAGCAGAATCTTTCATTGAATCCGACGAAGATATCCGGTGTCTGCGGCAGACTGATGTGTTGTCTGAAAAATGAAGAAGAAACCTACGAATATCTCAACAGCAGGCTTCCGGCAGTTGGTGATTTTGTGACGACAGAAGATGGGCTGAAAGGTGAAGTCCAGAGCGTCAATGTCCTGCGCCAACTGGTGAAAGTTGTTGTGGATGTCGAGGACGAAAAAGAGATCCGTGAATACGAAGTAAAACAGCTTAAGTTTAAGCCGCGCAGAAAAAGAGAAAAGAACAATACTTCCGGAAAGCGTGAAGAGCGTGAACTGAAAAAGCTGGAGGCTATGGAAAAAAAGGAAGGAAAATCAAAATTAGATGACAATTAAGCTGTATCCCGATGAAAGACTGGATGATCTTCAAAGATGTGGATTTCAGATTATTCAGAATCCGAAGAAATTTTGTTTTGGTATGGATGCGGTTCTTCTCTCAGGTTTTGCGAAAGCAAAAAGAGGAGATCAGTCCTGGATATCGGGACGGGAACCGGGATCATACCGATCCTGATGGCAGCAAAGACAAAAGCGGCACATTTGACCGGTCTTGAGATACAGCATGAAAGTGCCGATATGGCAATGCGAAGTGTTCAGTTCAACCATCTGGAAGAACGGATCACGATCGTGCAGGGCGATGTCAGGGAGGCTGGGACATATTTTGCTCCGGCTTCTTTTGATGTAGTGACAAGCAACCCGCCCTATATGATCGCGCAGCATGGCCAGACTAATCCGGACAGTGCCAAAATGATCGCCAGACATGAGATCTGCTGTACACTGGAAGATGTTGTTTCACAGACTGCAAAGCTTCTGAAAAACAGCGGCAGATTTTATATGGTACACCGTCCGTTTCGCCTGGCAGAGATTTTTAATATGCTGATTCGATATAAACTGGAGCCAAAGCGGATGCAGATGGTGTATCCATATATAGATAAAGAGCCTAATATGGTTCTGATAGAAGCGATGAAAGGCGGAAAATCAAGGATTACCTGTGAACCGCCGATGATTGTATATGAAAAACCGGGTGTATATACACAGAAAATTTATGAGATTTACGGATATTAAAGGTGAGAATTTATGAGCGAAAAGCAGGGAAAACTGTATCTGTGTGCGACTCCGATCGGAAATCTGGAAGATATGACATTGCGTGTCCTGCGCATATTAAAAGAAGTGGATCTTATTGCAGCGGAGGATACAAGAAACAGCATCCGTCTTTTGAACCATTTCGATATCCATACACCGATGACGAGTTACCATGAGTACAATAAAATAGAAAAAGCATATGTGTTGATCGAAGAAATGCAAAAAGGAAAAAATATTGCACTGATCACGGATGCCGGCACACCGGGAATCTCGGATCCGGGAGAGGATCTGGTGCGTCTGTGCTATGAAAATGGTATAGAAGTAACTTCTCTTCCGGGAGCCTGTGCCTGTGTAACAGCACTGACACTTTCAGGCTTACCGACCAGGCGTTTCTGTTTTGAGGCATTTCTGCCGACGGATAAAAAAGAAAAACAGGACATTCTCGAAGAACTCAAAAACGAGACAAGGACGATCATTCTCTATGAAGCACCGCACAGATTGGTACGTACTTTAAAAGAATTGCAGGAAGCACTTGGAAATCGGCGCATGACCGTACTGCGCGAACTGACAAAAAAGCATGAAACGTCATATGCCACTACACTTTCAGAAGCAGTGGCATATTATGAAAAGGAAGCACCGCGCGGAGAATGTGTGCTTGTTTTGGAAGGAAGAAGTAGACAGCAGATGAAAGAAGAAAGCCAGGCAGCTTTTAAAGAACTGGATATTGAAGAACATATGCAGAAGTATCTTGATCAGGGAATGGATCGCAAAGAAGCGATGAAGAAGGTAGCAAAAGATCGCGGAGTCGGGAAAAGAGGATGTTTACCGGGAACTGGTAGAGAGAAACAGATAAGGAAGATAAGAGAGGAGCAGCAGTCTATGAGCAGAACGTATGACACCCTAAATGATGTTTTGGTTCGCTTGTTTCATGATATTATGACACTGGAAGAGAAAGCAATCCGGACGGGAGAGTTCTGCGAGATCTCCAACAATGATATGCATATCATTGAGGCAATCGGGATCGAAGAACCGCGCAATATGTCTTCTATAGCAAAAACACTTTCAGTTACAGTCGGCACACTGACGATTGCGGTCAACAGCCTTGTAAAGAAAGGATATGTCAACCGCACACGCAGTGAAAAAGACAGGAGAGTTGTTTTGATTTCTCTTACAGAGAAGGGTCGGCGTGCATATGAGCATCATCGCCTTTTTCATAAAAAAATGATAGAGGCAACCATTCAGAGTATGAATGAGCAGGAAGAAAAGGTTCTGACACAGGCATTGAATAATCTGATTCAGTTTTTTGAACAGTATCAGTCGTAAAGCACTTCTTTATATAATACTGGAAATGGACAGGGACCCGTTTCCAGTATTTTTTGTGGAAAGTTTTCAGCGAAAAAGCGGAACCTTCTTTTTCCATGGCAGCACGTTTGAGATCTTCAAAGCAGAGATATCCCACATAGTATTTCAGATAATTTGCAGGGGCTTCCAGAATAAGATCGAAAAAAGAATCTGCCGTATCTTCGCCGTTCAACCAAAGCGGGACAAAACTTCTGCTGTCTGTGAACGGTCATAACCATAATAATGAATCAGGATATCCAGGAAAGAAGAAATACCAAGATTCAGAGAACGGTTCAGGCGGTAAATAGCAGCAATATCTGTGTCGCTGCATCCATAGGAAAAAGACTGCATTTCCACGTAAGTTGCCCAGCCTTCCACATAGCCGCCGAAATTTAACAGACTGCGTACCGGCTGTATGCCGCAGTCGGAAGAATAAACAGTCTGATAAAGATGTCCCGGATAACCTTCGTGTGCCAGAGTGGAATAGAGTTCGAGTCCCTTGTAACCGGCTTTTGGATTTATGTAGATAACATTCTGGTTACGATCATCCAGAGGTGCAGTAAGGTAAAAAGCAGGACTTAAGTAATCCTGAAGTGCTTCTTCCACATATTTGACTGTATGAGGAACCGAAGACAGAGAAGGAAAATCTGCTGATATTTTTTCGGAAAGTTCAAGGAGGATCTGCTCCGGATCAGAGGAAATCGAAGAATCTGCGAGCGTTAACTTTTCAAAATCTTCAAGCAACTGTGGATTGTTTTTGACAATTTCCCGCAGACTGTGGATATCATCGTTCAACTGTTTCTGGATACGTTTAAAAACAGTCTCGATATCCTCAAAGCAGCCGGTTGTATCATGTACCAGAAACGTATAATAATTTTTGCCATCCGGAAGATAACAGAGGCCAAGATCATTTTTGCTGGTATCTTTCAGGGACTGGATGCCGGAAGCAAGCGCCTGATAGGCAGGAAAAACACAGTTTCGGAGCAGGATTTTATTTTGCGCCTGATAAGATTGCTTTTCTTTTTCAGTCAGGGTATTCAGCTTCTGCAAACGCAGTTCAAAGGTTGTCAGGAGAATATTGTTTTCTTTGGTATCAAGAAATGACTGACACTGGTCCAGGATACCTTCTGCATTTTTTTTGCCCATAAACAGACCGGCGGCAGATTTTGCACGCTCGAATTGCAAGATACTGTCGTAATAAGCCGGAAGTTTTGCGAGCAGTTTCAGATAATCTTCGACATCTTTTGCGGAAGCAATGATATTCTGCAAGCAGGATCGGAAGCTGTGCCTGAGTGCCAAGAGAAGCTCCCAGTGCTCTTCGTAAAGAAGATAAGGTTTTTCCTGTTGCCGGGTGGAAAAATAAGTTTTTAAAATATCGTAAGTCAGGCGGTTTTGGGAAGAAAGCCAGTAGCGGGGGATTTTTTCCATTTCTCCGGCATAATGTTCCAGAATCTCATAAGATTCGGACAGATCTTCCAGAAGAAAACTTCCAAGAGAAACACTGTCAGCAGAAATTGAAAGATTTTCCGGTTTCTGCAATGTATAATGCAGATTCAGGGTATTTTTAACAATTTCACTGCGAAACATATTATCCGTAAAAGAGACAAAAGAATGATTGATTTTGTAATAAAAAGCAGAACAAAAGAGAAAAATAAGAACAGGAATCAGAGCAAACAGAAATTTTTGCCTGCGTAATTTTTTCAGAAAAGAATGCATAAGGAGGTTACCTGAAATGTTTTTAACAGTTTATTTTAAATAAGCCGGAAACATGCATGCTTTACAAAAGAAACAGCCTGTGTTAGAGTGTAAAAAAATAATCATAAGCAACAGGCGGTGAAGAAATGAAAAATTCAAAAAATGTAGTACTGATCGGTATGCCGGGATCAGGAAAAAGCACAGTAGGTGTTGTTCTGGCAAAAGTGCTGGGTTATAGATTCCTGGATTCTGATCTGGAGATTCAGCAGCAGGAGGGAAAGCGTCTTCCGGAGTTGATAGAAGAATTTGGAACAGAAGGATTTCTGGATATAGAGGGGCGCGTCAATGCTTCCATCGAAGCAGACCACTGCGTGATCGCGACAGGAGGAAGTGTTGTATATCGGGAGAATGCAATGCAGCATCTGAAAGAAATCGGAACCGTTGTATATCTGAAACTGACCTGTGAGCAGTTAAAAGAACGTCTGGGAGATCTGCGCTGCCGCGGTGTGGCACTTCACGACGGACAGAACCTGGAAGGGCTTTATAAAGAACGCATTCCACTGTATGAAAAATATGCAGATATTGTTGTTGATGAAACAGATCTGAGCGTAGAGGAGACGATGGAGCAGGTTGTTTTGAAGTATCAGCCATGACACGACTTCTGTACAGGCACAGTGTGATTTCAGACTGCAGGATCCTGAACTATAAGTATTACAGGATTATTACGGATAATATTGGCGAAAATGCACGATTTCCAAAATCAATCTTCGTTGCTTTTTACTGAAATCTTAATTTTTGTTTACAAAAGCCAACTTTGTGGTATAATAAAAGTTATGATGTTGGAGCAATGGGCATCGACTGTCCTGATATAGAAAGGCAGGTTCGATGATGTTAAATATGCAAAAGAATGATTTGGTTTTGGCTTCAACAGGAAATCCATTAGATTTGCAATGAGATTTAACTACAAAATATAGTATATTTATTTTATAGAGGTGTCTATGGAACAGTATGTAATAAAAGGCGGTAACCCTCTGGTAGGGGAAGTTGAGATCGGTGGAGCAAAAAAATGCGGCACTTGGTATTTTGGCTGCTGCTATTATGACAGATGAGACCGTGGTAATAGAAAATCTTCCAGATGTACAGGATATCAACGTTCTGCTTGAAGCAATCAGTGTGATCGGTGCAAGAGTAGACAGGATCAGCCGCCATAAAGTAGCGATCAATGGTTCTATGATCGGTCAGGTCAGTGTAGATTACGAATTTATAAAGAAAATCAGAGCTTCCTATTATTTACTGGGAGCACTTCTTGGGAAATATAAAAGAGCAGAAGTGCCGCTTCCGGGTGGATGCAACATCGGCAGCAGACCGATCGACCTTCACCTGAAGGGATTTAAGGCACTTGGAGCGAGTGTCAGCATCCGTCATGGATCGATCATAGCGGAAGCAGAGAAATTAAAAGGAACCCATATTTATTTAGATATGGTTTCGGTAGGTGCTACGATCAATATCATGATGGCAGCATCTATGGCAGAAGGTTATACGATCATTGAAAATTCTGCGCGTGAGCCGCACGTAGTTGATGTGGCAAACTTCCTGAACAGCATGGGGGCAAATATCAAAGGAGCCGGTACGGATGTGATCCGTATCCGAGGCGTACAGAAGCTTCACAGAACGGAGTATTCGATTATTCCGGATCAGATTGAAGCTGGAACTTTTATGTTTGCAGCAGCAGCGACCAGAGGTGATGTCATGGTCAAAAATGTCATCCCCAAACATCTGGAAGCGACAACCGCGAAGCTGGTTGAGATTGGATGTGAAGTCGAAGAATTTGATGATGCTGTGCGTGTGGTAGCATCCAGGCGCCTGAGAAGCACCAATGTAAAGACTTTACCGTATCCGGGGTATCCGACGGATATGCAGCCACAGATTGTTGTGCACTTGCTCTTGCACAGGGTACCAGTATTGTGACAGAGAGTATTTTTGAAAATCGTTTCAAATATGTAGATGAGCTGGCACGTATGGGTGCCACGATCAAAGTAGAAGGGAATTCTGCGATCATTTACGGAACAGAAGGATTTACCGGGGCCAGAGTCAGTGCACCGGATCTGCGAGCAGGTGCTGCGCTTGTAATTGCAGGACTGGCATCGAGGAGACTATAGCGGTGTGGATGATATCGTTTATATCCAGAGAGGATATGAGTGTTTTGAGGACAAGCTTCGCAGCCTTGGTGCTGAGATCGAGCGAGTTACTACCGAAAAAGAGATTCAGAAATTTAAATTAAGAGTTGGTTGAAAACTAAATAGCTTCTCTTATTCAGAGTGATGGAGATACATAGGATCTGTGAAGTCACGGCAACCCCTTAAAGGAAGGTGCAACCTGAGCGAGTATTCGAACAATAAGAGGATTAAACTTATCATTGGAATAAGAGGTCCGCTTTTTGTGGACCTTTTTTCGTTCCGCAGAAAATTATTCTGTGGGATTATAAAAAGAAAACATGTGGTTTCCACATCACAAGGAACTATAAAACGTTTTAAGAAAAACAAAAGGAGAGACAAATGGAGAAATTATTATTTACATCTGAGTCCGTAACTGAAGGACATCCGGATAAAATGTGCGACGCGATTTCTGATGCGATTCTGGATGCATTGCTTGAACAGGATCCGATGAGCCGTGTAGCATGCGAGACAGCAACAACAACCGGTATGGTACTGGTTATGGGTGAGATCACCACAAAAGCATATGTTGATATCCAGAAAATCGTAAGAGATACGGTTCGTGAGATCGGATACACAAGAGGAAAGTACGGTTTTGACGCTGACACCTGCGGTGTGATCACAGCCATTGATGAGCAGTCCGGCGATATCGCTATGGGCGTAGACAAAGCACTGGAAGCAAAAGAACACAAGATGACGGATGACCAGATCGAAGCAATCGGTGCAGGTGACCAGGGTATGATGTTTGGTTTTGCAACAAACGAGACCGAAGAATACATGCCGTATCCAATCGCACTGGCACACAAGCTGGCACGCCAACTGACAAAGATCCGCAAAGACGGAACATTGTCTTACTTAAGACCGGACGGAAAAACACAGGTTACTGTAGAATATGATGAAAACGGAAAACCGGCAAGACTGGATGCAGTCGTTCTGTCCACTCAGCACGATCCGGATATAACACAGGAGCAGATCCACGAAGACATCAAAAAGCATGTATTTGATGTGATCCTGCCAAAAGAACTGGTAGATGAGAATACCAAATTTTTCGTAAATCCGACCGGACGTTTCGTAATCGGCGGACCGCACGGAGACAGCGGACTGACCGGACGTAAGATCATCGTAGATACTTACGGCGGATATGCACGCCACGGCGGCGGAGCATTCTCCGGAAAAGACTGCACAAAAGTAGACCGTTCTGCAGCTTATGCAGCACGTTACGCAGCAAAGAACATCGTAGCAGCAGGACTGGCAGACAAATGTGAAATCCAGCTTTCCTATGCGATCGGTGTGGCACAGCCGACTTCCGTTATGGTAGATACCTTCGGAACAGGTAAACTTTCTGATGAAAAGATTACAGAGATTGTTCGCGAGAACTTTGATTTAAGACCGGCCGGTATCATCAAGATGCTGGATCTGAGAAGACCGATCTACAAACAGACAGCAGCTTACGGACACTTTGGACGCAACGACCTGGATCTTCCATGGGAGAAACTGGACAAGGTGGATGTACTGAAAAAATATCTGTAATCTGACCAGGGCAGGCAGAATTATGTGTGAAACAGCGAAAACGGAAAACAGCAATCAGAATCAATATATTAAAACAGTAGAGAATATCGGGATATTATATGAAGATCCTCATATTCTTGTCTGCCATAAACCGGCAGGTATTCCGGTGCAGAGTGCAAATACGAGAGTAAAGGATATGGTCAGTATTCTGAAACTTTATCTGCAGGAGCAGTCCGGACAGCCCGGAGAGCCTTATCTTGGTGTGGTGCATAGACTGGATCAGCCGGTGCAGGGTGTGATTTTATTTGCAAAAACAAAACAGGCGGCAGCAAACTTAAGCGAGCAGGTTGCCAAACGAAAAGACAGCGGACAGGTTGTAAAACGGTACTGTGCAGTGGTACACAGGAATCCGAAGGTGTATAAAGAAGGAAAAAAGACAGCAGAATATCAGGAGCTGACGGATTATCTGCAAAGAGACCGCAGAACAAACACTTCCTACATAGTCCCAAAGGAAACCAAAGGAGCAAAAGAAAGCAGATTGAGGTTTGCTGTTCTGAAGGAAGTGGAGGATCTCAGTCTTTTGGACATCGAACTGCTTACCGGACGTCATCATCAGATACGCGTGCAGCTTTCCGGAGCCGGCATGCCGATCGTAGGCGATAAAAAATACACTTCTTTGGAAGTAACAAAACGTGAGGGCAAAGCAAAAAGAAATGCCGGCACTTTGTGCATACAGTTTAAGCTTCTGTCATCCGGAAACAGGAAAACAGATGGATTTTACTGTAAAGCCGGAAGGTGGTATCTTTGATAAATTCCGAAAAAATGACCAGGAATAACCATTTTCGGTAAAAAAAGAATAGCAGAATGAAAAAATCTGCACAGCATATACTAAATTCGACAAAATCGAAGGAAGGATGTGTGCAGATCATGGATAGAAAAATTAAAAAAGCGACTGGAATTGTGGGTGTTGCGGCGGCAGTATATATTGTTCTCAAATATGTACTTGTGTATGTGGCTCCTTTTCTGGTTGCTTTTTTGATTGTGCGGCTTCTGGATCCGGCAGCAGTAAAAATGCAGGAATACAGACTGTTTCGAAAATGCAGTAAGGGAAGTCTTATTTTTTGCATGATGAGTCTGGCACTTGGCATTACAGGTTTTCTGATGTGGTTTCTTGGGGCACGTCTTTTTGCACAGATTCGGACAGTCTTTACGCATATTGACCAGTATGAAGCAAAAATGGAAGCGGCAATTGACGGATGCTGCAGCATCATTCAGGAGAGATTCGGAATCGAAAGCAGTTCGGTGCGGATTCTTATTTATCAGAATATGGAACATTTGTCAGAAAAAATACAGGCTGTAAATATTACACAGATCTTTCATAATTCACTTCGTTATGCAGCCCTGGTGTTTGAGTGGGCAGGTGCTTTTTTTGTGGTTTTTGTGGCTGTACTGCTTATTATCAAAGATTACGATGAGATCTGTCAGAAACTGCAGAAATATGATATATGGAGGCGTGCAGTCCATGTTGGCGGACGTCTGTGGAGCATGGCGGGGCTGTGGATTCGTGCACAGCTTCTGATCATGGCGACAATCATGGCAGAATGTGTGGCAGGATTGTGGATTCTTGGAAATTCATATGCGCTTCTTGTGGGAATTCTGATCGGATTTATGGATGCACTTCCATTTATCGGGACGGGAACAATTCTGCTTCCGTGGGCAGTTCTGGAAGTTGTGCGCGGTGATTTTTTTCATGCGGCTGCCTATGTGACTTTATTTCTGATCAGCAACAGTACCAGGGACTTTATGGAGCCGAGGCTTTTAGGTGAAAAACTGGGTGTTTATCCTATCGTGATCGCGGTGGTTGTTTACGCCGGAATCTGTATTTTCGGGCCTTCCGGTGTTCTGCTTGGACCGCTTATGCTGCTTGTGATACGGGAGATTATACGGGAATGGATGCCGGCATAAAAAACCCTTTTCTATTTCGGGAAAAAAATGGTATGATAGTCCTTGAAACAACGGAAAATAAGGGCCTGGAGAAGATGCAATGAATAAGAAAAAGAGGGTAAAGCACAGCGGGAAATTAAAATCATACATGCAGTGGCCGGTGGTTTTGGCATTGCTGCTTATTTTGCTGGATATTCTGGTATTTGCAGTAGATATCAAAGCCGGATTTCTGGTATTTTGTTTTACAGTGGCATACTGTGTTCTGATGTTTATACTGATGCTGCGTTACAGGCCGTCTATCCTTCGTGAAATGATCGCATTTGCATCTCGGTATGCACAGATACAAAAAGGGATGTTAAAGAACTTTGCAATTCCGTATGCAGTGCTGGATACCGATGGAAAAGTGCTCTGGCTGAATGATGCCTTCTGTGATGTCACAGGAAAAGATTCAAGATACCGGAAAAATATCGCAAATCTATTTCCGGAGCTGAATGCATCCACGCTGCCGTGCAAAAAAGATGAGACTACAGTGCAGATTTTTTACAATGGAAATGATTATCAGCACATATGCAGAAGCTTTCCATGGGCGATCTCAACGAGGAAGTATCCATCGTAGAAGTCCGCAGGAAGGAAATTATCTCATTGCTTTGTATTTGTTTGATAATACAGAGCTGAATTATTACATTCGCCAGAACCAGGAACAGAAGATGGTCGCAGGACTGATCTATCTGGATAATTACGATGAAGTTCTGGAAAGTGTAGAGGAAGTGAGACGTTCTCTTCTGCTGGCACTGATCGACCGTAAGATCAGTAAGTATGTGGCAAATCTGGACGGCATCACGAAAAAACTGGAAAAAGATAAGTATTTTGTGGTTTTGAAATATAAATCACTGGAAGAACTGGAGGCGACCAGATTTTCCCTTCTGGAAGAAGTAAAGACGGTCAATATCGGTAATGAGATGAAAGTGACCTTAAGTATCGGCATCGGAGTGAATGGCAGTACTTATGCACAAAATTATGAATTTTCCAGGATTGCCATTGAGCTTGCACTTGGACGCGGCGGCGATCAGGCAGTTGTGAAAGATAACGATAAGATTTCTTATTATGGTGGAAAATCACAGCAGATGGAAAAAAGTACCCGCGTAAAAGCGAGAGTAAAAGCACATGCACTTCGTGAGTTTATCGGCAGTCATGAGGATGTGGTCATCATGGGACATCAGATCACGGACATCGACTCTTTCGGGGCAGCCGTCGGTGTATGGCGTGCGGCAAGGATTCTTGATAAGAAAGCTCATATTGTACTGGGAGATATCAACGGATCGATCGACAGTGGGTAAATCTGTTCCTGAACGATAAAGAATATCCGGAAGATATGTTTGTAACGCATGAACAGGCAAAACGTATTGTAGACCATGATACGGTCGTGGTAGTAGTGGATACCAACCGTCCGAGTATGACAGAGTGTTCTGAAATTCTAAATCAGACAAAGACAATCGTGGTGCTGGATCATCACAGACAGAGCAGTGAAGTCATCAAAAATGCAGTGCTGTCCTATATTGAGCCGTATGCATCATCGGCATGTGAGATGATCGCAGAAATTCTGCAGTATTTCGCAGATGATATCCGGCTGAAAGGAAAAGAGGCAGACTGTATTTATGCAGGTATTATTATTGATACCAATAATTTCGTGGCGAAGACAGGAGTCCGTACTTTTGAGGCGGCAGCATTCTTGCGCAGATGCGGTGCAGATGTAACGCGTGTCCGCAAGATGTTCCGGAATGATATGAGTTCCTACAAAGCGAGAGCAGAAGCCGTTCGCCATGCAGAAGTATTTGAACAGTATTATGCAATTAGCTGCTGCCCGAGTGAGAATCTGGAAAGCCCGACGGTAGTCGGTGCCCAGGCGGCAAATGAACTGCTGAATATTGTTGGCATCAAGGCTTCTTTTGTATTGACAGAATACAAAGGACGTATCCATATCAGTGCCCGTGCGATCGATGAGGTTAATGTGCAGATCATCATGGAACGTCTCGGCGGAGGCGGTCATCTGAATATTGCCGGAGCACAGCTTGATGGAGTGACACTTGAAGAAGCAAAAGATAAATTAAAAAATACGATAAGAACGATGATAGAAGAAGGAGCGATTTAAATGAAGTTATTCTTATAGAAGATGTAAAAGCACTTGGTAAAAAAGGCGAAATGGTAAATGTAAGCGACGGATATGCAAGAAATATGCTGTTCCCGAAAAAGCTTGCACTGGAAGCAAGTGCAAAAAATATCAACGATCTGAAACTGAAAAAGGCACATGATGAGAGAGTAGCAAAGGAACAGCTTGCCGATGCAAAAACATTTGCAGAGGAGCTGGCAAAAGCGCAGGTAAAAGTTTCTGTTAAAGTAGGGGAAGGCGGGAAAGTATTCGGTTCCGTTTCAAGCAAAGAAATTGCAGAAGCGGCAAAAGTACAGCTCGGATATGATATTGATAAGAAAAAAATTCAGATGAAAGACCCGATCAAAGCAGTTGGAACAACAAGCGTTGCCATTAAGCTGCATCCAAAGGTGACTGCAGAGCTGAAAATAGTCGTAGAAGGCATCTGACAGGAGGAACTCATATGGAAGAAGCGCTGATCAAGAGGGTATTGCCCCACAGCGTTGAGGCAGAGCAGTCCGTTATAGGTGCAATGCTTATGGATCGGGAAGCCATTATGCAGGCTTCGGAAATTATTACCGGAGATGATTTTTATCAGCATCAGTATGGTATTGTTTTTGAAGCTATTGTAGAGCTTTATAACGATGGGAAACCGGTCGATCTGATCACATTGCAGAATATTCTGCGTGAAAAGGATGTACCGCCTGAAATCAGCAGCCTGGAGTTTGTAAAAGATCTGCTGACATCGGCACTGACTTCCACGAATGTAGAAGCATATGCACAGATTGTATATGAAAAGGCAATTTTACGAAAACTGATCAAAGTAAATGAAGAGATTGCCAATGACTGTTATGTAGAAAAAGGTAAGCTGGAAGATATTCTGGAATCGGCGGAAAAGCGTATTTTTGATATTGTACAGAAACGAAATTCCGGAGATTTTGTACCGATTAAAGATGTTGTACTCCGGGCACTTGACCGAATCGAAGCGGCATCCAGGAATAAAGGAAGCGTCACCGGAATCCCGACCGGATTTATTGATCTGGATTATAAGACAACAGGTATGCAGCCGTCCGATCTGGTACTGATCGCAGCCCGGCCCTCCATGGGAAAGACAGCATTTGTCCTGAACATAGCACAGTATATGGCGTTTAAGAAAAATTATACGGCAGCGATCTTCAGTCTGGAAATGTCAAAAGAACAGTTGGTCAACCGACTCTTTGCACTGGAATCCCAGGTGGATTCCCAACAGCTCCGTACCGGAAATTTAAGTGATGATGACTGGGCGAAATTGATCGAAGGTGCTGGTATTGTTGGCCGTTCTAATCTGATCATCGATGATACACCTGGTATTTCGGTTGCAGAGCTCCGCTCCAAATGTCGTAAATATAAAGCAGAAAAAGGTCTGGATGTCATTATGATCGACTACCTGCAGCTAATGACAGGAAGCAAGCGGGCAGATTCCAGACAGCAGGAGATTTCTGATATTTCAAGATCATTGAAAGAGATCGCCAGAGAGCTTCAGGTTCCGGTGCTTGCACTTTCTCAGCTCAGCCGTGCGGTAGAGCAGAGGCCGGATCACAGACCGATGCTTTCCGACCTGCGAGAGTCCGGTGCAATCGAGCAGGATGCCGATGTTGTTATGTTTCTTTATCGAGATGATTATTATAATAAAGATTCTGAGAAAAAGAACATCGCAGAAGTCATCATAGCCAAGCAGCGTAATGGCCCGATCGGTACGGTAGAACTGGCATGGCTGCCTAACCTTACAAAATTTGCAAATTTAAAAAAATAAAAAGATGTCGCTTCTTGCGATATCTTTTTGTTTGAAATGTTCCGGATTATGGTACAATAATTGCAGGGCGATAATGTCCCGGAACGCAGTAAGCAAGTCTTGATTGGGAGGTAGAGGATGAGTGAAATCAGACACATGATTTCCGATGCAGCCAGGCAGGTAGGTGTGGAAGCACACGTACTTCGAAGCTGGGAAGAAGAACTTGATATTAAAGTAGGCAGAACAGAGCTTGGGCATCGCTACTATACGGACAAAACAATCTATATTATGAAAAAAGTCAGGGAACTGCGAGAGAAAGGGTTTCAACTGAAAGCAATCAAAGTGTTGATCCCGGAAATACAAAAGAAGGCAGAAGATGCCGAAAATGAGGAAGAAGAAACAAAAGAAGAGACGAAGGCACAGACAGAAGAAAAAATGAAAGAGCAGACGAAAGGACAGAAACAGGATACACATACATTGAAACAGCAGGCAGTTCTGCAGGTCTCGGACAGTCTGGATAATCTGGAAAAGTTTGAGGAAATTGTCGGAAACATTGTGAAATGTGCACTTCAGGAAAATAATGTAGAACTGGAAAACAGGATTGCAGATACGGTTCTGAAAGAAATGGATGTTTTGATGCGGATTCAGGAAAAGAAGGAAGAAGAGCGTTACCGGAGTCTGGATGAGACGATCCGCATGATCCAGCATAACCGCCAGATGGTGGCAGCAACAAAGGAAAGAGCAATCCATAAAAAGTGGTTTCAGATTTTCCGGTAAACAAAAAGAGCTGCAAAATGCAGCTCTTTTTGTTTATTAATTATTCACCTGCTGTGATAGCACCTGTAGGACATTCACCCTCACATGTACCGCAATCCAGACAAGCGTCTGCATCGATTACGTATTTGCCATCGCCTTCGCTGATAGCTTCTGCCGGACAGACTTCTGCACATGTACCGCAAGCTACACATTCATCTGTAATAACGTATGCCATGATAAAACCTCCTTATTTATTATGAAATATGTTTTCAACAGGATTCGGGGTTCCGAATCTTTATCCCATTTTAATACATAAGTCTCGAATATACAAGTAGAAAATTTGATGCCTTGCATAAAGTACAAAAACATATTATAATCTAACCTGTTAAATGAAATCAGGCATGTAATGTGTGGAAAATGCAGTCAGGAACAGCGAACAGACTGCAAATGGATAAAGGAGGAAAATCATGCAGAAAATAACAAAGGATATGATTATCGGTGATATTTTAAAAATGGATCCTGAGATGGCAGGCGTTCTGGTTGCAGGCGGTATGCACTGTATCGGATGCCCATCTGCACAGATGGAGACGATCGAAGAGGCAGCTCTTGTCCATGGTATCGAGCCAGACCTGCTGGTAGCAAGAGTAAATGCATTTGTAGAGAGCAAACAGGCATAAAATATTCATCTTGAAATAAAAAGCGTTTCCACCGGTCAGAAAAGACTGGTGGAACGTTTTTATTTTAGCCGGAGAAGACTCCATTCTGACTGAATCAGACGAGGGCCAGTTTCTGAAGTGCCTCATCTGCAACGATACACTCCAGATGTTCTTCAAAGAATGCTTCATTTCCAGGTGTGCATTTCAGGCAGGTGGCATATTCAGAAAGCGTATTGCATACTTTATTAAATTCTTCCGGTGTATGTGAAGACTTACTGAGCGTCAGCAGATATTCCCTGTCTTCCGGGTTTTTATAAAGGGTGTTGTATCCTTTGTAAGAGTTTTGCAGAACATGAGCTGCACGAATTACTGTATTCAGATCGCGGAAAGAATAAAGCCGGGTAAAAGGAGCAGATTCTTTCGCAGAAGAACCGGGAGACTGAGCCTTTTTATCCGACACAGGGTTACTGTCAGATGCTTCAGCGGCAAGCTTTCGAGCTTCGTGGATCTTATTGAACAGGTTCAAAATATCGTCTGCGCCATCCAGTGGTGCCGGAGCTGGCGGTGTGATCGGATTGCTGCTCGCATTGCCTGAAGGGGAAAACTTGGAAAAACGAGTGTCAAGTTCTTCCGGGTCTTCTACTTTGGTAACAATCAGAACAACTGAGTCGGAAGAAAGAGGTATTGCTTCTATCATCAAAGGAATGTCATTGGCTTCAAACCCGAATTCGTAGGCAGCCTGTTGCATCATATCACGAAATAAAAGTTTTGCTTTTTCTGTACCGTAAGCGAGTTCGCTGAGTTTGATCTCACGTTCGGCAAGATCCTGACGCGTAAGAGTGCAGCGGATCTGGTTGTCATTGATTTTCTCTATTTTCATATTATCACATCCTGTCTTGTATGATGAGTTAAAGAATCATTAAGGTGGGTTTAACTAATTCTGAACTAAAAAAATGTACTAAAATAATGCCATGCGAATTGTTCCGTACTTCGTACTCTCACAATTCTGCAAACATTCGGAATCCGCATACTTACTGCGTAAGTAGCTGCTTCCTCATGTTTAGCGGGTTTCAAACTCAAATGTCTTATCTTGCAAGCAAGAACGACATTTTGACTTTTCAACCCTGGCATTATTATATTCACATATTATCAGAAAGTAAAGCAGATTGCTACTGTAAAATTATAAAAAGAGTGTAAAAATAGCTTGCATTTTAAATACACACAATATATAATAATCAATATGAGGATGAAGTATCGCTGTGTGCGACATACTATTAAGAAAAGCGAAATGTGTCGCTTTTTATATCTTATGCGGGATTCTCCGCAATATTCCCAATTCTACAATAATTTATAACAGCAAGAATGCCAGAAGCATTTTTGAATTATAGTACCTCTGTCCCTGCGTTGAGGCAGAAGAAAGTTTCCTGTATCAAAACCCGTATAACACAGAATGACTTTAACTCATAGAATTATCATCCGGATATCCAGATGTTGCAGGAGAACCGGAAAAGGGGGTGGATGTATAGACAGCAGGAAAAAACGGAAACATCAGTTAAACAAAGAATTAAAAGCGTATGCAAAAGCAGGCATGAAACTGTGGTTAAATGGAAAGCCAAGTACACCTTCGGATATTGTACAGCATTGTATGGTCCGCGAAGAAGGAGCGTATATGAGAGATTTTATAAGCGATGATGACCAAAACATAACAGGAATAGGATTTGACGATATAAAGTAGGTTTTTGCAAAATTCCCCATAGCAGATACGGAAATAAGTCAACTCATTATGAAAAAAGCCAAGTTAAGTCATCTTTCGTTCATAAATCTATGTTATACTAATAAACAGATGTGTTCCGTTAGATAGAAAACATTTTTAGGGAAAGTCGCAAGATACGATATGGGGATGGAGGTACAGTGAATGAAGAGAAAAACAGGACATATAAAAGTCGTTGCGATATTGATCCTGTTGGTTGCAGCCGTTGGCGCAGGATCAAAAACAGTGAATAAATACATACCGTCGAAAACAATTCTTGATGGAAAAGAATATTTCGGTGTGAGCGGTGGGGAGGATGCGGCAGTCGTTCTTCCGGACCGGCTGGAACAGGGCGAAGCTCTGGTAAAGGATGGGACAGCCTATGTGTCCTATGAGCTGGCAAAGGAGAAGCTTAACGATCATCTTTATAAAAATGAAGAAGAGAAGCAGGTGATCCTGACGACTGCTGTCGATATTATCAAACTGCCATTTGACAGTGCTGAGTATACAACCCTGACAGGAAATGGAAGCATGCCGTACCAGATTGCTCTTTCGCAGGATGGGAGAATTTATCTGGCGCTAGAATATCTTGCCCAATATACGGATCTTCAGTATACCGTGGAACAGGAACCGCTTCATATTATTATAAATAATCAGTGGGGCAGCAAAACATATGCTGATGTGACAAAAGAAGAAAGCATACGTCTTGAGGCAGATATAAAAAGTCCGATCCTCAGAAAAGCGGCAGAAGGGGAAAAGGTTACGATTCTTGAAAGAGAAGATAAGTGGAGCAAAGTTCTGACAGCAGATGGCTATATAGGTTACTTGAAAAGCAAAAAACTTGGTGAGAGCTATGAGGAACAGGTAACGAACAGCAGTTTTAGCGGCACAGAATATACCAGCATCCACAGAGACTATAAGATCAATCTGATCTGGCATCAGGTGACAAGCCAGGATTCCAATGCGGCTTTTTCGGAAGATATGCAGGATGTAACAGGTGTAAATGTGGTATCTCCGACCTGGTTCTCCATCAGCAGCAACGATGGTGATCTTTCCTCTCTGGCAAGCAGTGAATATGTGACTGCTGCACATGAAAAGGGGATGGAAGTCTGGGGACTTATGGATAATTTCAACGCAGAGACCGATACAACGACTGTCCTTGGAAACACGTCATCCAGGGAAAATCTCGAGGGGCAGTTGATCACAGAAGCTCTGAATAATGGAATGGATGGTATAAATATTGATATCGAGACGCTTCCGGAGGAGGCTTCCGAAAGCTATGTACAGTTTATGCGGGAGCTGTCCGTAAAGTGCAGAAACAACAATCTGGTACTTTCTGTGGATGTTCCGCCGCCATATGATTTTAATACCCATTATAACCGGAAAGCACTGGGAGAGGTGGTTGATTATATGATGGTCATGGGATATGATGAGCATTATGTCGGATCAGAAGCCGGGTCGGTAGCATCGCTTTCCTATGAAAGAAACGGCATTACCGGTACACTGGAGAGTGTATCGAAGGATAAGATCATAAGTGGGATTCCGTTTTATACAAGACTGTGGAAAACAAATGCTTCCGGTGAAGTGAGCAGTCAGGCGATCGGCATGGATCATGCGGATGAGATTCTGTCACAGTATAAAGTCACAGCCGCCTGGAGCGAAGAGACATCACAGGATTATGCAGAGTTTACTGACGAAGAAGGGAACTTCTGCCAGATCTGGCTGGAGAATGAAAAATCAATCGAAGAAAAGATGAAGCTTGTACAGCAATACGATCTTGGTGGAGTGGCTGAGTGGAAGCTTGGATTTGAGAGAGCAGCCATCTGGAATGTGATAGAAAAATATATACAATGATGCCAGGGTCAAAAGGTCTAAATCCACATGAGCTTGCTCATAAGTGGATGAAAGACCTTGGGACCGCCCCGATATGAGCATAAAAGTGGGATGACAATCCCACGATATGCGAATAATTGGGAGGATTGTGGGAGTGCAAAGCACGGAACAATCCGTAGGCATCATAGTTGGGGCTTTTGCCCCCAACATCTATATATTTGATCATTATATGTCAAGGGAGGAACTTAAAATGGGAGTTGTATCCTATGTCAAGGAAGAAATTCAGGTGATTCGTGAGCGGGATCCTGCAATCAAATCGAATATGGAAGTATTTTTATTACCCTAGTTTTAAGGCAATTCTTCATTACAGAGTCGCACATAAATTATACAAAAAGGGACATTATGTTATGGCGCGCTGGATTTCTCAAAGAGCAGTCAGAAAGACAGGAATTGAAATCCATCCGGGTGCGACCATTGGAAAAGGTCTTTTTATTGACCACGGAAGTGGCGTTATCATTGGTGAGACGGCAGAACTTGGTGATAACATTACTTTGTATCAGGGGGTAACACTTGGCGGTACAGGAAAAGAGCAGGGAAAACGTCATCCGACGCTTGGAGATAATGTTATGGTCAGCGCAGGAGCAAAGGTTCTTGGATCATTTAAAATTGGCGAGAATTCAAAAATCGGAGCAGGATCCGTTGTGTTGAAAGAAGTGCCGGCTAATTGTACAGTTGTTGGTGTCCCTGGAAGAATTGTAAAGCAGGATGGCGCAAAGATTCCACGTATGGATATGAACCAGGTAGATCTTCCGGACCCGATCAGCAATGACATCAAAGAGCTTCAGGTTGATAACCTGCGTATGCATAAAAAGCTTATGGAACTGGAAAATCAGTTAAAAATGGTTGCGCATGCCCAGTGCGCAAAAGAAGAGAAGGAGCAATAAAAATGAAGATTTATAATACAATGTCCAAGAAAAAAGAGGAATTTATACCACTTGAAGAAGGAAA
>ENA-OQCX01000369-OQCX01000369.1-human-gut-metagenome-genome-assembly--contig:-NODE-369-length-23543-cov-1.940639_pt1 | contig 23543 bp, 22 predicted proteins | sample MGYA00242762_ERZ504587 | MGnify/ENA primary metagenome ERZ504587 (study PRJEB26092, sample SAMD00036337) | human gut metagenome | host: Homo sapiens | study: EMG produced TPA metagenomics assembly of... | reverse complement strand
CACATTCGCCTCATCCATCAGAGCATTAATATCATCTGACAAACAAATCTTCCCCTTACCTACCCGTGCACATTTAACAGCACCTTCAGCATGAAAGTCCAAAGCATCCAGCATTTCTTTAAAATGAGCCTGTTTCTCTTCCGAAAGAATCATTCCGGCCATATCTTGAGGAATTCCCTTATAAAACACAACGGTAGCACCTTCATCAGCCAAAGCCATCAGTTTTTCCATTGTTTCATAAGGAATATATTGCGCCGCCGAAACAAGAACGGTTTTATATGCGGCACCGGGCGTTACAATCATTTCTTTCTCAATATTAGTTTTAAGAAGTTGCTTGTCAGAAATCATATCCCACGCATAACCATTCTCTGTTAAAGTTACCGCACTTTCTCTGACCGAAGATTCCAACATATTACGATCCAATCCGCTAAAATGCTGAAGACTTCTGTTCCCTTGTTCAGACATCACATCGGCTATGTTATAGTATAAAAGAACATCATTGTCAGGAGTGCCATCCTGTAAAAATGACTGCACGCGAGTAACATACTGATTCAAATATTTAAAATCCTCCCAAAACGGATTATTCGGATGAAAATGGACTGCCGCATAAAATAACCATCCCGGCCAGGGAGCCTCCTGCGGACTGAAACAAGTGCCATGATAAAAAATATGATTCACCCCACCCAGAAAGAAAAGGTCAAGCGCTTTCTTTACATCTCCCAGATTCGATTGAAAATGTTCATCCAGCCAAGTCGCACTTTCTGAAGATGAGAGTTTCTTTCCTTCCGTATGAGCTACAGACGGAGCTGCTTTTATACTGACCAAATCACGCCCCTCTATTTCGGGCACATCACTCACTGCATACAAATCCAGAATATTGGCAGGAGAACCATGAGCCTGATTCCTTATACCTTTCCTTGTTTTGCCGCCCAATGTTGCCAACGAATAGAATAATGATTTATCAATAAATCGTTTATGGTTTGTCTATAATCATACAACACCCTTGCATTCTTGTCCGGTGTATCCATACCTAACAATGCGGGTAAATGCTGACGCAAGTCATATCCCCTATATTTTTGGAATTCGTCAAAAAAAGCAGGAGTCCAATTCGACTCGCCTCTTGCATCGTCCACTTCATAAGAGTCATTAAAATAATACCTCAGATAACTGATATCCTTTCCTTTAAAAGCCTCATCAAATTTACTGAGATAATGATCAATGGCCGAAGCTGAAAAATGATCTATCACATCACCTTCACCACCAGGTCCTGCACGTTCTACCATTTTCCATGATGACCTTGGAACAGAGCGCAAATAGTCCAGTCACCTTGAGGAGCCGTCCAGTCCAATGTACCATCCGGCTTTATTTTTGAAGTCAAGTCGAGACATTCACCTTTATCACTATTAGCGGTCACTATAATCAAAGGCAGTTCCTTTTTATATCGTACCTGATCCAATGCCAATGTCTGTAAATCAGCATTCGCACTGACCGGTTCTTTCAAATCCTCCAGTTTTACCGGAGTATGCCCTGCCAATCTGACAAAGCCTTCTTCCTTATATCGGACAGGTTCACCTAATTGTTCGCCTTCTTTCAATTGATAAGTTTTATAACCCACCGTCTTGCACGCATCTTCGGGAGTAACCCAAGGTCCTCCAAACGGCCATCCCGAAGCATTAGCCAAATCAATTCCTAACCCCAACTGCTTTGCTTCCTGCAAAGTATACAGAAACAAATCAACCCATTCCGAAGAAAGAAAATCTTTAAAGCGGTCCTCATAACCATGTATTCCATAAATAGGAGTGATCTCTAATCCACCCAGATTTGCCTCCTGGTACTTACGCATAACCGTATCCAAGTCAGTAGTCCTGACCGCATTGCCTTCCCACCACCATCGCGTCCAAGGCTTGGTCTCGTTAGTCACTTGCGGCCATTCAATCTTCTGATTCTGTGTACAAGCCAAACAGCCACAAACTGCAAAAAGTACATAACAGAACTTACTGCATTTCTTTAAAAATAAGGATTGCTTCATAAATCTTACTTGTTTAAAAATGGAAACGGGCATTTTCAACACGTTGACCACCTATCATATTCTTTAATTTCCTTGCCACATCAGGATATTGCTTTATCACATTAGTAGTTTCTGCCGGATCTGTATAAATGTTATACAATTCTTCATAAGTTTTAGACGAATCACTAACTTCCAGTCTCACCAACTTCCAACCATCAGGTGTCATAATAGATTGCTTTCCTCCAAATTCAAAGACTCATAATAAATACAATCATGCTCCTTCTGAGTACCTTTTCCCGTAAGAGTAGGCAAATAAGATATACCATCAATATTTTGAGGAATATCCGCCTGCACCAATTCACCTATAGTAGGCAAAAAATCCCAAAATGCAGAAATATGATTGGTAACTACTCCTTGTGGAATAACTCCCGGCCATTGAATGACGAACGGAGTACGGATACCTCCTTCATATAAATCTCTTTTCTGACCTCTGAACGGACCATTACTGTCAAAATAAGATGGATCGTGCCCTCCCTCCGAATGGACTCCATTATCGGAAGTAAAAACAATGATCGTATGATCATACAAACCTTTCTCTTTCAACTCTTTAATAATCAAGCCCACACTTTTATCCAAATAAGTAACCATCGCCGCATACGCCGCACGCGGATTTTGCTGCGATTTATAACCGTCTCTGCTTCCTCCAAAAGGAGTTTCACAAAATTCCCCCTCATACTCCGTCATCGCTTCCCCCATTATATCAAGATCCGCATGGGGTATGGTCGGTGAAAAATAAAGGAAGAAAGGTTTCTGCGCATTTTCATCAATAAAGTTCAAAGCCTTTTCCAACATCAAGTCATGCGAATAATATTTCCCATCCAGCATAATCTTCTGCTCATTCTCATGCAAGAACTCAGGGTAATAACTATGAGCAAAACGTTGTCCCAGATAACCGTAGAAATAATCAAAACCATGTTTACCGGGCATACCTTCCGTACCCGGTCCTCCCATTCCCCATTTGCCTACACATCCGGTAACATAATTCTTTGTTTTAAAAATATCGGCTACGGTAACTTCACCGGCAGGAAGCGGAGTTTCATATAACAATCCATCCGAACCTGCCACTTTTGCATTTCCTCTGATTGCGGCATGTCCCATGTGCTTTCCTGTAATCAGAGCACAACGGGACGGAGCACTGACCGTAGAACCGGAATAATGCTGCATAAACTTCATCCCGTTCTGAGCTATCCCATCAATATTCGGTGTCTTAATCTGACGCTGACCATAGCATCCCAAATCACCTATTCCCAAATCATCCGCCATAATATAAATAACATTGGGCGATTTCTCTGCCGTTGTAGTCTGGGCCATCGTAAGCCCTGAAGACAACAAAGCTGCGGAAAATAATATCTTACGTGTATTTTTCATATCCAACCTTACTTTATTTAAAGGATGAAATATCCACCATCATTAAATTCAATCTTTTTCCATTTGTAAAATGTCCGGATTGGAAAAGAACTTTCGTACCATCCGGACTAAAGCTGGGATGTGCATGATCTGGTTTCATCTTGGTATCCGACGCCAACCAATGACGCTCCCCGGTCTGTACATTAACCAACCATACATTTCCTCCAAAAGTATCTCCGGCAGCCCATTTATTATCACGGCTGGCATTACAATGCCAGAAACCTCTTCCTACCAATTGGCCGTCAATCGCTTGGCGGTCTTTTTCTAATTCCACCTGCCCTATCAACTCTACATCATCCGTACGCAAATTGATACGCACAATACCACTCGCCTGTTTGCGAAGGCGCGGCTGAAATCCTAAGATATTGAAATATACAAAATCTTTGGTTGCAAAAGTTTCATGAGTCACCCAATCTAGCGGAGTTTCTTTATATAAAGGTTTAAAGACTGTTCCATCTGCCGTGCAAAACCACATACGCTGATGGGCATCGCCACCGGTTTCGTTACAAAAAACAATTTCACCCGGAGTAAAACGGCTGGCTTGTATATGTCCTGTTTTAAACTCCGTATCAATAACCTTAGTTACTTCTCCTGTAATAAGGTTCATTTTACGAATTCCGCAAAGAGTTGGCTTTATCTTTACCGGCTGGTTACTTTCAGGCAGGAAAGCGTTTTTCATCATACGTTCCTTTTCCTCTTCCGTACCCTCACGCTCAACAGTTATGTAGGCATAATCATCATTACAATCCACAGCATATCCTCCCGGACGTCCCATCTCAGTGGGGAAAGTGCCTATGAAAGTTTCATAAGCGGATGGTTTACCTACTTTTCCTTGTTTTACATCGGCAAAGAATTTATTCAAGTCCATTACATACATGTTCCAGTTTTCTTTTTCTTTCCGGCTGACAAACATACGATTCGTTTTATTAGCCAAAAAAGCACTGCCCAAGTTCGGTCCTTCCGTAGCTTGAATAATCTTACCGGTGGCCATTTCAATAAAGTAAATCTGTGTAGGAGTCCATTTACGTTTTTCTCCGTTAGGAAGCGTACTTTCCACCTCTTTGTCATTTCCACGGCTGGAAGACCTGAACAATAAGTATTTGCCATCAGCCGTCCACATGGGATCAGTCTGATAAAGAAAACGGTCATTCTTCATCGTGTCGGTCAACATAGTGATAGTATTGCCGGTCGCACTATCTACATAAGTCCGCATTTCCGATGCAGTGCAGTTTCCAAACTGAGCCAATGCGGCTTTACTAAAAGCTAAAAATAATGTAATAGCTAAAAAAGTCTTTCTCATAGCATGTCATTTTTTATCTGATACTACAAATTTATGCATGAGAGAAATTATATCAAATAGAATTTTATCCATTTATATGGTTAATTGTTCACTTTTTAGTTAACTCATAAAAAAAAGTAAGGTAACACCGACAATGCACCTTACTTTTTTAACGAGTTAATCAAATTTCCTAATTAACCTCATTTCCAAGAACATATTGATATTATCAATTTAATTAATATCCATAATTCTGATAAGCTTTTTTTGCAGCTTCATCCAACAACACACCATTTTCATCTGTCAGCAACTCTATGAAAGTTCTAGAGAATGGTTTCAATGTCATATAATTCTGGAAATTGCCTTTAGCATTTCCTGTTTGACCATTACCACCATTCACATTATCAGAAACATCCCATGAACCTACCGGATAAGTGTTATTAGCCGAATTTGCTCCCATTTGGTTATGCCACTGAATACGCTGAGCTTGAACACCTGCATGGTGAATCACTCCATAGTAGATAAATTCTTCATTGAACTCTCTCGCATATTCATTATATATAAATTCCAGAAAACGTTTTTCCGGAGTATCAGCAACAGGAGTATAATTTTCTAATTTTGATTTTTCGGAAGTTCCATCCCAATATGAAGCATCGACCTTTATTGCATCATAACTATTATTATCTACTTCATACGGCCATTGTTGTGACTCGTTACTTAAATTTTCATGTCCAGGATATAAACGTGCAAGTACTTCATTACGAGTTTCACCAGGTTTAAAGGCTGCACGTCTGCGTAATACATTAATATCTTCAATTGCTTTACCGTATTCTCCCTTACGTCCATAAGCCTCAGCACGCACCAAGTACATTTCAGCAGAACGCATAACCGGAATATCCCGACCTCCACTTTCACTATCCAAAGCACCACGATTAGGATCATCATACTTCATATTTGTAACCTTACCTGTTTTAGAAGTATTCTCCAATCCATAGAAAATTTTACTATCGGCAAACGAATAATCATCATTACCAACAATTTGTGGGCGATAATAATACTTATTGCCATCTTTCACCCATCTGGCAAATACAGGATATGGCTGAGCATTAATAACCTCCACATCAATAGCGGTTTCTTTTGTATTCTCAATCATAGCACGTGAGATATCTCCTGTTCCCATTTTATGTTCTCCCGCCACAGCTTTACGACCTCCCCAAGAAGGACGATTATAAGTAGGCAAAATATGTTCATTGAAATAAGCTGCTTGTTCCTCATTCCAAACATACGTTTTATTTCTTTCATCATTGTAAGCATAATAATCTCCATTTGCACTGGGAGTAGAAGCCCCCGAAGTGTTTATGCCTGTCACATATTCCAAACGGAAAGTTTTTTGATAACGAGAGTCATTTAGTTTATCTGTAAATACATCTATACCAAAATCATCATTACAAAAACCTTGATTTGACTTACCGCCATATTCCCACAAACGACTAGGAATACCATACTTGTCACCTGCATAATCACCGACAAAGAAAGTCAAAGCACGTACACCGTAACGATAGTTATCACCACTTTCTGAAAATACTGCGTTCAAAACATTCTCTGTTGTCTTTTCATTCGAGAAATCACCTAGGTCATGGCGGAACAATTCATGATAATCATCTACCAACGGATGAGCATTAATCACCATATTAGCATAATAAATACAAGAATCCAAATCCGCAGCCCCCTCACCTTTATAAAGCATACCCAAATATGACTTTTCATTGCCATTATCTATCGTTCCATCAGCTCTACGACCATATTCAGGAGTACCATACTCTTTACCTTGATAACGATTCAAATAAATCTTAGCCAATAAATGAGCCGCTGCATATTTTGTTGCACGTCCATATTCAGCTTCACTATATTGCTCTGGCAAATGCTCCACCGCATAACGCAAATCACCAATCAGTTCCTTGAACATGACAGATGCAGGAGTACGCGTATATTGATAATTTGAAGGCAAAGAAGTACTACTTTCCGTTGAAAAATAGACATCACCAAAAACTGTATTCAGCAAATAATACACGTAAGCACGATTAAATAACACCTCAGACAAACGTGCTGCTGCAAAAGAAGGGTCAGAAGCATATTTTCCTAAAGCATCCCCTGAACGAATAGCAGTAATAGCCTTATTACAATTATCGATAATCGGATAGCCATTGATCAAAATCCAGACCTGCTGCTTTGACTGAATCCCATAAACTGATTAGCCTGATTTCCTATGAGCCCCGAAGGAGACCACTCAGATATTGCAAACTTATTCAATGACGTCGCACCACTTTTCATAGCACAGTCATGACCTGTTTCCAACATATGCAGACCTTCAGTGTACAACAAAGGAAAACGAACCGAATTATATGAACTCACAATCAATTGATCCAAACCTATTTCAGTATTCAAATAGTCCTGTGTTATGGAAGATACCATTTTTTCTTCCAAGAAACTATCAGAACAACTTGCCAATGCAAAGTGCAAATGTACCAGCTAATATATATTTTTTCATTTTCTTCATATTATAAAATCAATACTATCAATTAGAAGCCCAATCTTACTCCCAAAACAAGACTGCGAGTAATACAAGTATTATTAGTTTGTCCACCAATATGATTACCTGCATCCCAACCAGTCAAATCATCCGGATTAATACCAGCTTTAACCAATTCTCCACCAAAAAGGAAACGGATTCAATACCTGAGCATATACCTGTGCACTGCTTGCACCACACTTCTTCAACCAACTTTGAGGAACTGTATAAGACAAAGCTATATTCTTTATAAGAACCATATTTCCTTTTGTATAATTTCTTACATAGTCATATTTAGTTTCACGAGTTGCTGTAGTAGGCTGAGCAAACTTTGCATCTGTATTAGTTGGTGACCATGTATCTTTTTCAATTCGACGACCAATAGTCTGGGTCAGACCATAATAAGTATTACCAAATCGAAAATAAGTAAAGAAGCTCAAATTCCAGTTCTTATAGGTAAATGAATTATTGATACCGCCTGTCCATTTAGGAGATTTATTATAAATTTTCTTATCATTATCATCAAATTTACCAAATCCATTATCCATATAGGAAACAACTTCACCTGTTTTATTACCTGCAGCATCTTTTATTTCTACAGTCTTTGATCCTTCTGTACCTTGTGGAACTTCAACTAATGGTTGATCCACAATCTTATATTGTCCAGGAAGGAAAGTCAATCCCAAAGAACGATAAACATCCATCAAATGATTATCCTCCTGAGTATTTTGCCAAATGCGGTCATACTGGAAATCATAAAAACTATTCAAAGGCTCACCCACCATCCAAGGACCTGTTGAATCATACGTAGCACCACCGGCCAATTCTTTAATTTTTTCATTATTCAAAGAGAAAGTCCAATCCGTTTGCCATGTGAAGTCTTTTGTTTTAACATTTACAGTTGACAACGAAACTTCAAAACCTCTATTTTCTGTCTTACCTACATTATTCAAGATTTGTGCATAACCGGTAATTACCGGAATCGACTGATTCATCAGCAAATCAGAAGTCTTAGCAATATAATATTCAACACTACCACTAATACGATTCTCCAAGACTCCAAAATCAACACCAACATTTAAAGATGAAGTTTTTTCCCAACCTAAAGAATAGTTAGGCATAATATTAGTCTTTGTACCAATAGTATTCGACGAAACATTGCCCACTCCAAATGGGATGCTAGCATAGGTAGAAGTAACAGAACCTGCTGTTTGATAAGGATTAACAGCAGAGTTACCTGTAACACCATATCCTACACGAAGTTTTAATTGGTTAATCCAATTAATTTGCTGTATCCATTTCTCTTGTTCCATACGCCATGCCAATGCAGCAGAAGGAAAGAAATCCCATTTGTTTCCAGCAGCCAACATAGAAGCGCCATCAAATCGTCCGGTAACAGTCAACAAATATTTATCCATCAATCCATAATTCACACGTGCCATATAAGAAGCTCTTGACCAAGTAGAAAAATTGGAGCCTGGAGCATATTTTGCATTATTCGATGCACCAATATTATACCACAAAGAAGAAGGAAATGTGATTTCATATCCACGCATGTTCAACCCTTCAGTACGATAACGTTCAGCTGATTGCAACAAAGTAATATTTACCGAATGAATATCTTTTATTGTTTTATTGATATACAGCAAGTTTTCCAATGTCCATGACAACTTCTGACTGTGCTCATTATTGGCTACATTAGGAGCCATTGCAGGATTTTTAAAAGGATTAGTATATCCCTCACCATAATAACTACCCACACGGGAGTTACGATATTGAGCGCCTAAATTCGTACGCCATTTTACACCTTTCAAAGGTTCCCAAAATTGTCCAAAATCCAATTCTGCATAAGAAGAGAAGTTCACGCCATAATAACGTGTTTCATTCCAAGCATCATCTATATTTCTCAAAGGATTATGATAAGCCTGATCATCGGCACTTGCAACCTCCAGTATAGAACCATCTTCATTATAAGCCGGTACCCATGCATCATATCCATAGCCAAACCATAAGAGTCTTTTGCTCCTGTATTACTTGTATTACTTACAATACCATAATTTTTAATAGAATGAGTAGCATTCAATCCCATTCCCACTTTCAACCATTTAGTCGGAATAATTTCACCGTTTATATTGGCTGTATAACGTTTTGAAATCTTGGTCTTTCATAGGTACTTTCTGATCCAAATATCCCAATGATACATACAATTTGGAAGTTTCCGTTCCTGCTGAAAGAGAAATCTGATGATTATGAGTAAATGCTGTACGTGTCACCAATTCGCCCCAATCAGTTGTTTCTAATTGTGAAGGATCATAAGAATAAGTTCCATCAGCATTTTGCTGATATACTTTTTCCAATCGTTTATCCATATATGACATATTGTTGGGATTCAGCCATAAAGCTTTATCACGCTCAGGATCAGGTTGTCACCATATCTACCATTATAAGTACCACCCGTAATAGCTGACTGACGATTATAATCCAACAATTGACCAGAATTCATATAATCAGTTGTTGAATCCAAGAAACCAAAACTAAATGAGCCATCATAATTAATAGTAGTTCTACCCGTTTTACCTTTTTTGGTTGTCACCAAGATAACACCATTAGCACCACGAGAGCCATAAATAGCGGTAGCAGAAGCATCTTTCAAAATTTCCATAGATTCAATATCACTCGGATTAACATCAGCAATCGAACCTGCTGACATAGGTATTCCGTCAATAACATATAAAGGATTATTATCCGCAGTTAAAGAACGATTACCACGAATACGAATATCGCCCAACTCACCAGGACGATTATTAGACGTAATATCCACACCTGTCACACGTCCTTGCATAGCCTGCAAAGCATTTTGAACAGGACGATCCTCTATAACCTTACTCGTAACACGTGCCATAGCACCAGTCACATCACTTTTTTTCTGAACACCATAACCAACCACTACCACTTCATCCAGTGTTTCGGTATCCTCCTCCAAGATTATTTTAACGGTAGATTGTCCTTTCACTTGGATATCTACGGTCTTGTACCCCACAAAACTTACTTGGATCGTTCCATTATCAGGAACATTCTGAAGTGTGAACTTACCATCAAAGTCGGTAATTGTACCATTGGTAGTACCTTTCACCACCACACTGGCACCGATTACAGACTCACCTGTTTTGTCAAGGACAGTACCCGAAACGGTTTTGCTCTGTGCAAAGGCCCCTACAGCCAATACGGATAACAAAGCAACGAAGAACAGCCGCTGGAACTTCTCCAAACGACGTAACAGACTTGAATTCTTTCTGTCTTTCATACTTTAATTATTAAGTTAAACAAAAGTTAACTTGATATATAAAGTTGAAAGTATCAAAAAAAGCCCATTTCATCGAATTTTATAATATAGATGATACAATAATAGAGAATATAAAGTGCTCTTATTGCTGTTGGAAAAAAACTCTTTTAGTTAGTATTTATGAAATATTTTACTTTGCTCTCAAATTTATATGGAGTAGTTATATCCTGACTTGAACTTAAAAAATATCTCCAAAAAGTAAGTGTACTTTATCAGCTGTCTAAGTGCATTTGCTTGATTTATGAACCACACTTACTTTTAAGGTAATACAATAATAACATTTACATGATATGAAAGACATTTATGCATATATAATAACATTGACTATTTAAGCAATTGATCGAAGATTTCTCTAAAAACTTTATCGGCGTGCTCTTGCATTATTCGTATATAATTAAATATAGGACGATTGTTTTTCATACTATGACCAATACAATATTCTATTTTTCTATTTCGATACCTATATCATAACCATGTTGTGCAAAATGTTTTTTCTTGCAGAATAATATGAAACCTTTCTATTTATGCCTGCCAGATCAGTCACCTTCCCTATATGTCTAAAGACCAAACTATATACTTTTTCATAAGATTCATATTTGCCAAAAACTAATTTCCCATTTTCAGAAATATATCGTTCAATAATTGTCTGTGCTTCTGGCTGGATAGTGAAAGCTATTTCATTTTCATTTTTTTTGCTATTACGGGTTTTATGTCTTATATATCTCATACAGTTCCCTTTAGTGAAATCATACTCCATTAGGTCTCTTAGATTAATGCCACCTAAATAATAAGTTAACATAAATATATCTCGAGCCATGATATGCACAGACTTGAATAATTTCACATCACGTATTTTTTTTAATTCATCAACGGACAGATCTAGTTCTCTGATATTACTAACTGGCATTTTAAATAAAACAAAAGGATGAACTAAATAAGTTACATAATTCATTTTCCTGGCATAGTTCAATATTACTTTTATTAAAGTGAGGTAAATTCTGATAGAAGTTTCTTTTAATCCTTCAGCTTCATTACATCAGCGAAACTTTGTATATGTGTCGGACTGAGTTGTACCAAAGGAAAATCACCTTTCATATGTTTAAGGAACTTTGCACAAGCTATATTATATAATTTATGTGATTTTTTACGATCGTCTGCTTCCATCATTGAAAGATATTCTTTCACTACCGTATTAAAGGTATTCCTTTTTTTGTTGTTCCCGAGTTATAACATGTATCAATTCAGTGCATGAAATATTCGACTGATAATGAATAGACGAAAGAATCTCTTCGTATTCATTAATCAACTTGCGCAAACAAGCATTTATATTAGCTGCATTTTCATGTTTTACTACTCGTCCATTTTTCATTTGATTTGCAGAATCCAAAATGAATTGGGTTGAAATATATCTCGTTTGTGAACGATGAGCCACTGCGATCCTGACTCTATGTCTACCGTTAGATAATTTTTTAGCAGGTACAATTACTATTGAAAGATTAGCCATATTCAAATTTTAGTTTATACGTTTTACAATACAATATTAAAGTAACAATCAGAAATAAAAGCACTCTTGTATAACAAAAATGCTCTTGAAACTATCCATTTTGAGATTGTTCACAGAAGTTTGTACTATTTTTCAGTTGAAAAGACGGAAAATTCCATGCTTTTGTACAATCCTACATTGGCTTTTTTAATATTCGCGCATATATTTGCAACACTTTTTCACAGGTAGGAGACCTATTTCTCCTGAGAGAATAGAAAACTAACTTTTGTTTAACTTAATAATTAAAGTATGAAAGACAGAAAGAATTCAAGTCTGTTGGGACATCGATTAAAATTTCGGTGGCTTTTTCTCTTTAGTCTGTTTGCAGGTCCTCTCGCCCTTTCCCTTTTGGAGGACAGTCGGCAGTAGCTGCAAACAATATTATTCAGCAACAAAAAATATCAGTGACCGGTAAGGTCGTAGATAATTTAGGAGAGCCTATTATTGGTGCCAATGTTGTTGTGCAAGGTCAGACAGTAGGTACTATAACCGACATTGATGGAGTTTTTAAGCTGGATGTTCCTAAAGGAGCTAAGTTATTGATTTCATTCATTGGATATAGTTCAAAACTGTAGAAGTAAAACAATCTAACATTGAAATAGTTTTGGATGATGATTCTCAAATGTTAGGAGAAGTAGAGGTTGTAGCTTATGGCGTTCAGAAAAAGGTTTCTGTGACTGGAGCTATTTCCAGTGTAAAAGGTGAAGAATTGACAAAAACTCCAACAGGCTCCATTTCTAATATGTTATCAGGGCAAATGGCAGGTTTGACTACCGTACAGTATTCCGGTGAACCGGGGAGTGATGCAGCGAATATTTTTTGTCCGTGGTCAAGCTACATGGAATCAATCTGCTCCTCTTATTCAAGTAGACGGTGTGGAACGTAGTATGAATGATATTGATCCTAATGAAATAGAAAGTATTTCTATATTAAAAGATGCTTCTGCTACGGCTGTTTTTGGTGTACGAGGTGCAAATGGCGTTGTTTTAATTACGACTTAAAAGAGGTAAGGAAGGAAAGGCTAAGATTTCATTTACGACTTCCTCAAGTATTATTGCCCCGACCGAAAGTATTAAAATGGCTAATTCTTATCAATATGCTACTTTTTATAACCAAATAAATACTGGTGATGGTTTGAATCCTACGTTTTCGGATGAAATAATTCAGAAATTTAAAGATGGTTCAGATCCCGTTCGTTTTCCAAGTGTGGATTGGGTAGACTATTGTTTAAAAGATATGACCCTTCAAACACAGCATAATGTTAATATATCAGGTGGTACAGACCGTGTACGTTATTTTATTTCAGCAGGAGCTATACACAAGGCGGTTTATTTAAAGAATTTGACTTGCCTTATAATCTGTCTTATCAATATAATCGTTTCAATTACCGTTCAAATCTAGATATTGACGTAACCAAAACGACAACATTATCAATGAATATTGCTGGTAATGTGAATAATGCTTCTAAACCTTATACTGGACTGGGTAGTGCCGGGATGTTAATAAACATGTATTATTCCACTCCGTTTTCTAGCCCGGGACTTGTCGATGGCAAACTGGTTAATGCAAGTACGGACTATCCGGATTTGAGAATGCCTTTTACTGGTGGTAGCGGCATGGGATACTATGGTGGAGGTTTTATGCGAACCAGTAATAACACCTTAAATGCTGATGTCCAATTAAAACAAAAACTGGATTTTATAACTAAAGGATTGTCATTCCATATTAAAGGATCATACAATAGTGGTTTTACATCTTATACACAGGCTAGTGCTAGTGTTGCAACTTATACTCCTGTATTACAAGAAGATGGTACGATTGCTTATAAGAAATATGGACAAAATTCTCAGTTGAAATATGAAGATAAGGATCCGGCTAAATCACGTGATTGGTATATGGAGGCAGCCTTAAACTATGCCCGGGAATTCGGTAACCATCATGTTTCAGCATTATTGTTATACAATCAGTCTAAGATATATTATCCTAGTGCATATTCTGATATTCCTCGTGGTATGGTTGGTATAGTGGGACGTGCAACTTATGATTGGAAAAACCGCTATATGGCAGAATTCAATATTGGATATAATGGTTCCGAGAATTATGCACCCGGCAAACGCTTTGGTACTTTTCCGGCCGGTTCTTTTGGTTGGATTGTTAGTGAGGAAAAATTCTGGAAACCTATAAAATCAGTAGTAAGTTTCTTGAAATTTCGTTATACAATCGGTCTAGTTGGTAATGATAGTTTTGACGGAAACAAGCAACGTTTCCTCTATATGTCTGATCCTTATGTAGTTAATAATTCTTCTTTAATTAACCGTGATGGTCATGGTTTTTTGTTTGGTATCAATAATTCCACAGTAAGTCCTGCTGCTTATGAAAATGGAAAGAATAACCAAGATATTACATGGGAAAAAGCGTTGAAAACCAATTTGGGTGTAGATGCTAATTTCCTTAATGATCGTTTACGCACTTCATTTGATTATTATCATGAAAAACGTACAGACATTATGTTGAGTGACGGTACGGCTCCTTCTGTATTAGGATTTACTCCTCCATTGGCTAATCTTGGGGAAATGAGAAGCTGGGGTTGGGAAATCACTTTAAAATGGAATGATCAAATAGGTGACAATTTCAGGTATAACGTAGGATTGAATTTGATGTACAATCAAAATCGGGTGGTAGAGAGAAAAGAAGCTCCGCAAAATGAAGAGTATATGTATCAAAAAGGACGTCGTCTTGGTTCACGCAGTCAATATAAATTCTTTGAATATTATAATTCGGAAACAACCCCTGCTCATTACAAAGAAGTATATGGTACGGATATGCCAGAACAATTAGTCAGTGATTTAAAAAATGGTGATTGTGTATATGTCGATTTAAATAACGATGGTAAAATAGATTCTAACGATATGTCACGTCAATTTGGTTTCACAGATGATCCGGAATACATGGCCGGTCTTAATATGGGATTCAGTTGGAAGGGATTTGATGTTTCAATGCAATGGACTGCCGCATGGAATGTAAGCCGCAGTATATCAAGTGTATTCCGCCAACCTTTTACAGACCGTACAAACTCAGATCAAGGAGGTTTGTTGGAATATATGTTAGATCATACATGGACTCCAGAGAATCCGAATCCAAATGCGGAATATCCGCGTGCGACATTTATCAACGATACCAATAACTATGCGGAATCAACTTTGTGGGAGAAAGATGCTAAGTATCTTCGTTTGAAAAATCTGCAAATTGCTTATAATTTCAATCTTCCGTTTATGAAAAAACTGAAACTGAATACTATGCAGTTAGCGTTAAGTGGATATAATTTATTGACCTTTACTCCATATTTTTGGAGTGATCCGGAATCAAAGGCTAGTAATTCTCCCTCTTATCCGCTGACAAAAACATATTCATTGAGTTTGAAACTTGGTTTTTAATCTTAATAATGCAATCAAATGAAAAAATATAATAAATGGATTTTTAATGTTGCTTCAGGACTGGCTCTGACATCTGTCATCGCTACTTCATGTGTCGATGAGATTAAGTTTGGCAACTCTTTTTTGGAAAAGGCTCCGGAGGGTCGGTTACAAAAGATACAGTATTTAATAATGCTGAATATACCCGACAATTTCTGACTAATCTTTATGGCATGCAATATTATGGGCTTCCATATAAGAATGTGGCTAATCAGGAAAGTTCCAATCAATATGTAGGCAAGCCTGAAGCTTTAACAGATTTGTATGTTTTCACTTATCCGTCATGTGAATCTCAGGACCATATTATAAAGGTACTCACACTGCCAATTATGGTAAACGTTCTGATAAATTTGATTATTTAAGAAATAATGTCTGGGAAGCTGTACGTGGAGTATGGATGTTGATTGAGAATATTGATAATGTACCGGGGCTAGGGGAAGATGAAAAAGCTTCTATGGTGGCACAGGCGAAATGTATTCTTGCTTCCCGTTATTTTGATGTATTTCGTCATTATGGTGGCATTCCTTTAATTAAAGTACATTCAGTGGAACGGATACAAGCTATGAAATGCCTCGTAACAGTGTGGAAGAAACAGTGAATTATATGGTACAATTGCTGGATGAAGCTGCTGCTGTACTTCCTTGGACTGTAGAAACACCTGCATCTGAATCCGGACGTTGGACTAGAGCGGCAGCTTTAGCTTATAAATGTCGTATTCTTCAATTTGCAGCCTCACCTTTATTTAATTCCGACCAGCCTTATTACCCGGGAGCGACAGGCAATCCTGCTATTTGGTATGGTGGTTATAAACCGGAACTATGGGATCGCTGTCTGGAAGCGTGTGAACAATTCTTTAATGAACTGGCTTCTAAAGGTGGATATAGTTTACAGCAGGCGAAAGGTACTCGTCCAGAAGATTATCGTTTGGCATATCGTGCAGGCTATGCTAATTTGGATAGCCCGGAAGTATTGATAAACACACGTGTAATTGATATTGATGCATTCAAATCAAGTCATTATAATTGGCACCAATGGAGATCCTCTTATGAGCATTCATCGTGGTTACAGTCCTACACAAGAATATATGGAAATGTTCCCTTGGAAAGATGGTACGCCGTTTGATTGGGATAAGGCCAAAAGTGAAGGAAAACTGGATGAAATGTTTTTGAAAGGAACGGGCACAACCAGTGACGGACTGATAAATATAGAATTGACCCGTGACCCGCGTATGTATGAAGAAATCATTGTAAACGGTCAGCAAGAATCTTTGGATTGGACCACAGGAAATATGTCAGGTTATTGTTTTGAATCGTGGTTGGGGGGAAAGAGTGCCGGCAATGGTCCTACCAGTCAAACAGGTTCATTTGCTACGGGATATGCACCTATCAAATTCTTAATGGGAAACGATATGCTGCGTAGATATGTACATTGGCCTTGTATCCGTATAGCTGAACTGCATTTAATTTATGCGGAAGCATTGTGTCAAAGTTCACGAGGCAGTATGGATAAAGCTATAGCTCAAGTAGATATTGTACGTGCACGTGTAGGAATGAAAGGATTGGCAGAATGTAATCCGGATAAAAATTTACAAAGTAACAAGGATGCTTTATCGAAGAACTTCTTCGTGAACGTGCTTGTGAGCTAGGTATGGAAGATGCACGCTTCTTTGACTTGATTCGCTATAAACGAGCAGATATATTTGAAAAACAATTGCATTGGACTTTTCATTTATCGTTTGGATGACAACGGAGTACGAAGAGATTTGCCTTGGCGTGGAAACGATGAAGGAAGATGGCTTATCCGACCCATTTTGAATATGAAAAATTTGAATTGAATAACCCAACTCGTTATTGGTGGACAAATGGATTTGACCCTAAATGGTATCTTTCTCCATTCCCGTCAACAGAAGTTAATAAAGGATACGGGCTTGTTCAAAATCCCGGATGGTAATAACTAATGAATACTTCAATTACAATTTGAATTAATTATTATGAGAAAAAATAGATTAATTATTCCGGCACTCCTTGCTTTTTTGAGTCTGCAAGGGTATGCACAGGAACTCAATGATAGCATAACTTCCGGTAAGCCGGCAAAATATTCCGATGAAGTTGTAGAAATCGGATATCATAAAGCTCAACGTCTGGAAGAATCTACCTCATCAATTTCTACCGTATATAATGAAGATTTCAATAAGCGTAGTGCTAAAAATATAGCTAATTCGCTTTTTGGATATGGTACAGGGTTGACAACTTTGCAAGGTAGCGGACGATATGCAGATGCCGAACCTACATTTTTTATTCGTGGTCTACAAAGTTTATCCACTAATAATCCGTTAATATTGGTAGACGGTATTGAACGTGATATTACAGATGTCACTCCTGAAGAGGTAGAAACTGTCACTATATTGAAAGATGCTGCTGCAGTAGCAATTTACGGGCATAAAGGTATAAATGGTGTAGTAAATATTACTACCAAACGTGGTATTTATAATACACGTGAAATCAAGTTTACTTATGATCATGGTTTCGGTTGGCAAGCACGCAAGCCCAAGTTTGTAGACAGTTATTCTTATGCAAATGCCATGAATGAAGCATTGGCAAATGACGGGTTAACAGCGCGTTATACACAAGATGAATTGAACGCATTTCGTAGTGGTCAATATCCATATCTGTATGCTAATGTGGATTGGCTTGGAGAAACTTATCGCGATATGGATGCTACCAATATATATAATATAAGTTTCCGAGGTGGGGCAAGCAAATTCCGTTATTATGCTATGGCTAACTTGACTACTAATAAAGGGTTTATTGCCAATCCTTATATGAATGATGGATATTCTACACAGGACCAATACTCCAGAGCCAATTTACGTACTAATTTGGATATTGATCTGACAGAAAAAACAAAATTGAAATTAAATGTATTAGGTATCCTGTCAGAAACTAGAACTCCGGGAGCGAATGGTCAGGGAGGTGCTAATTTATGGGATATGATTTATACTTTACCTTCCGCTGCTTTTCCCGCTCGTTTGGAAAATGGTACATGGGGAGGTAGTGCGACTTGGGCTGGGACCAAAAATCCTTTAGCTGTATCACAAGCAGCGGCTTACACAAAGTTCCACGAACGTACATTGTTCGCTGATATGACGCTGACCCAGGATTTATCATCTATAACCCCAGGACTAGGAGCAAGCGGTATGTTATCTTATGATAACTATGCCAATATTGGGAAAATCATTCTAAAACTTTTGTTTATGGTAGTAATTCGGTAACTGCATGGGAAAATGGTGTACCTTCAAGTACGACTTATTATACTGATGGTAAAGAAAGTTCGATGAGTAGTGATGCTAAATGTATTGCATTTACACGGGTATTCAATTTTGCAGCAACTTTATTTTATGACAAACAGATAAATAAGGACAATAAAATTTATAGTCAATTAAAATGGGACTATGAATACCGTAATACCAAAGGGACCGATCAGACCTGGTATCGTCAGAATGCCTCTTTCTATACTCATTATGGATACAAAGATAAATATTTTGCAGATTTGAGTGTAGTTGCTTCAGCGTCTAATAAATTGGCACCAGGACACCAATGGTCTATATCTCCCACTGTTGGCTTAGCTTGGGTCATGTCAAAAGAAAATTTTATGAAAGATCTTTCTTGGATTAATTTTATGAAACTGAGGGCTTCGTTTGGTGTCATTAATACCGACCGTCTTCCTTTGGATGATGACAGTGAGGTTACTAACTATTGGGAACAAACATATGGTGGCGGTGGTTATTATCCATTTGATACAAATTATTCTGTAGGAACGCAAAGTTGGTCATTAGGTCGTTTGGCTTCTTTGAATTCTACTCATGAAAAAGCATATAAATATAATTTGGGTTTAGATGCCAGTATGTTCAATGGGTTGGACGTATCTTTTGATGCTTATTATGAAAGACGTTCAGATATTTGGGTGTCTTCAAGCGGTCATTATTCAAGTGTCTTAGGATTTACTGCTCCTTATGAGAATGGTGGTATTGTCGATAGTTGGGGGAGTTGAAAATTGGTGCTAATTATCGTAAAAAAATTTGCTGACTTACTTTAAATATAGGATGCCAATTTTGCTTTAGCCCAAAAATTGAGATTATCGAAGCAAAATGGAAGAACCGCGTATGTATGATAATCTTATAACTACAGGTAAGCCTCTGAAGCAAACTTATGGTATGGAAGTTATCGGATATTTTAAGGATCAAGCTGACATTGAGAATAGTCCTAAACAGTCATTTGGTGATGTAAAACCTGGTGATATAAAATATAAAGATGTTAATGGTGACAATATTATTGATGCGAATGATAAAGTTGCTATAGGACATAGTACTACTGCTCCTGAAATTTATTATTCATTCAATTTGGGAGCAGAATGGAAAGGGTTAGGCTTTGATGCTATGTTCCAAGGGACAGGAAGATATTCTGCTGTATTAAATACGAAGAGTTTATACTGGCCGTTAATAAATAATACAACGATTTCACAGGAATATTATGATAACCGGTGGACTCCAGAAAATCAAGATGCTAAATATCCTCGTTTGAGTTCTCAAAGTAATGAGAACAATTATCAAACTAATACTTTGTGGTTGGCAGACCGCTCATTTTTGAAACTTCGTTCAATAGAGTTGTATTACAAGTTTCCACAAATATGGGTAAAGAAAAGCAAGATATTGAGCAATGCAAAGATTTATGTGAGAGGTGTTGATCTTTTGTGCTTTGATAAGATTAATATTGCCGATCCCGAAGTTTATGGAGCGACTTATCCTTTAACTCGTAGTGTAGTGGCTGGATTAACTATCGGCTTTTAATTGTTGAACTTAAATTAAAAACATGATTATGAAAATCAAAAAAATAGTGAGCGGAATAGCATGTATGGTAACTTTGGCTGCATGTAATCTGGATTATCACGAATATGCCAATTACGGAAAAGACTATATAGATGAAAGTTATGAAAATGTAATTGGTATGATTACCAATGTTTATTCCATATTAGACTATGACTTTGGCCAAACATATAAAGGTGGAATGCTGGCATCTGCTTGTGATGAAGCTGAATATGCTTATACAAACAATGATATATGTGATTTTGTAAACGGATCTTGGAGCCCGGCTAATCCAATGTCTAACATCTGGTCTAGTAGCTATAAAGCAATTCAGATATGTAATCAGTATCTGGCTGAATTTCAAGGATTGACATTTGATGAGCTAAAATTGAATGATGACTATCGTGCACAAATGTTCCGTTATACCAACAGTTTCAAGGAAGCTCGTTTTTTGCGTGCATATTTTTATTTTAATTTAGTACGTGCTTATGGAGATGTTCCATATTTTACAGAAATGGTAACTACAGATCAAGTAAACAGTCTGACACGCACCCCTGCACAGGAAATTTTTAACGCCATTATAGCAGAATGTGACAAATTATCTACAGAATTACCTGCAGACTATACAAAACTTGGATTGGACGGAATTGCCCCAGCAGAGAACGGTCGTGTTACTTGTTATGCAGCTTTGGCATTAAAAGCACGTGCTGCTTTATATGCTGCCAGTCCATTATTTAATCCGGGAAATAACAAAGATTTGTGGCGTAGAGCGGCTGAAGCTAATAAAGAGGTAATTGAAACTTGTACAGCTAATGGTTTAAATTAAGTAAATATTCAGAATTGTGGGGACCTAACAACTGGTCAAATAATGAAATGATTTTTGTTCGTCGATATAATGGTAACATCAGCACATTGGAAGAATATAATTTTCCGATGGGAGTGCCAGGTGGAAACTCCGGTAATTGCCCAACACAAAATATGGTTGACGCCTATGAAATGAAAGCTACTGGAAAAATGTGGAATGAAACAGGAAGTGGTTATGACGCTTCTAATCCATATGCCGGACGTGATCCACGTTTCGATATGACTATTGTAAAGAATGGAGATACAAAATGGCCGTCAAAGAATGCCAATCCTATTGAAACTTTTTATGGAGGTTTAAATGCTGAACCTCTTTCAGGTGCAACCCCTACCGGATATTATTTGAAAAAATATTTGGATTCAGCCATTGATCTGAGTGCTAATAGTACAACAAAAACCAGCCGCCATTCATGGATCACTTATCGTTTAGGAGAATTTTACTTAAACTATGCAGAAGCCATATTCCAATATACGGGTTCTGCTGATAATGCTGGTGAATTCGGAATGACAGCTTGTGAAGCGGTAAATATCATACGTAATCGTACTGATGTTAAAATGCCGGAATTTCCAACAGGTTTGTCGGCAGATGCCTTTTGGAATAAATATCAGAATGAGCGCATGGTAGAATTGGCTTTTGAGGGACATCGTTTTTATGATCTGAGAAGATGGAAAGATGGTGATAAATTAAAGAGCATCATAGAAATGAAACTTACAAAAAATGAGGATGGTACTATCACTTATAAACGAAATGTTGTCAATCGTGTTTGGGATGATAAAATGTATCTTTTCCCAATTCCACAATCGGAACGTATGAAAAACCCTAATTTGTCTCAAAACGCAGGATGGTAATAGAATAAACGTACAATAATAAGAGGATGCATCAATATGTATAAAGCATCCTCTTTTACCTTTAAATTATAATTTAATAGAAATGTCATGAAACAATCTAGATTTTATATCCTCTTTTTCTTTGTAGTTTGTATCGGGCTATTTTGCTCTTGTCTCAGTAATGACGATGATGCGCAATGGTCTAAATTTAATGGTGTATATGTTACGGTTGGTGGAGACAATATTCGTGGCTACAAGTTATACACGGATTTGGTGCAATTTTAGTTCCAACAGAAGAAAGTCTTAATCGTATACCTTGGTTAAAAGAAGTGCAACGTGCCATAGTTAGTTTTAACTTATTGGATGAAAATGAAAATACAACTCAATTGGAGGACGGAAAAACTTATGATGTTATATTAAACAGTACGAATGGAATGAACCAACAGATTCCTACTTTTACAGTTCATGTTGACACTTTAAGTGAAGAGTATCAAATATTCGGTCAAGACTCTATCCAACTAAAAAATAAGAGTATTTATTCATTAGATAAAACGGCCGGAGCATTCTATATAAAAAAATGGTTATATGAATATTGTTCCAACTTTTGAGTATGATTTATATAAGCCGGTTTTTCTTTTTATTATACTATGATGGCGAAAAGGATATAGATACTTCTAATAATAAGTTAAATTTAAATTTGTATTTTAATAATAGTATACAAAGTAGTAATAACTCAATTTTCTTCGTTTATAAGTCTTGAAATGCCTGGAGAAATTTTATTATAAATTTCAAGATAAAGGTATGAATGATGACGATCTTATCGATGTATATTTGAATTCAGAAACCGTTTCCGGGCAAGAACAAATACATTGTAAAATGGCTTTGAAAGATTTTATGCTTCCTTAAAACATTGGATTCTTCATTGTGATAGTTCGTTAAAAATTAGCCAAGTCTAAGCAGCTTTGGCAGTAAAAAAATGAGTTCTTTGAAAAGTTTGTCAATAACTTGTGGGCCTAAGTTAATTTCAAATATGCAAATAAATCGTTCAAGTATATAAGCATTGTGTATAACTGACTTGCAAGAGGAATGGAATATGTTATTCCGGGTTTCTTACATATCGCTTTGACCAAGTTGATGGCAACGAGCGATGCATTGAAGTGAAAATCCAGCTTTCTGAAGTCTGTTGACTGACAGTTGGTGATTCCAGCATGTTGTTTGTTGTCTTTAAAAGTAAAAATCAATTGGAATCTGGTTCTGTTAAATTATAAAAACAACGAATTACGTAATTTTTCTTCTTTTGTTATCTAGCTATTT
>ENA-OQCX01000367-OQCX01000367.1-human-gut-metagenome-genome-assembly--contig:-NODE-367-length-23594-cov-2.759364_pt1 | contig 23594 bp, 30 predicted proteins | sample MGYA00242762_ERZ504587 | MGnify/ENA primary metagenome ERZ504587 (study PRJEB26092, sample SAMD00036337) | human gut metagenome | host: Homo sapiens | study: EMG produced TPA metagenomics assembly of... | reverse complement strand
CACATTCGATGACTTCGGAAAGATGCAGTTTCCAGGTTGGTGAGATCAATTGCCTGCGAAGAAGTGAAAAAATCCAAGAAACTTCTCTGTTCACAGGTTAAGATTGGAAGCGAAGTAAAACAGATCGTATCCGGAATTAAGAAACATTACTCTGCAGAAGAGATGGTAGCAAGAAGGTTATGGTTCTTGTGAACTTAAAACCTGCAAAACTTGCCGGAGTATTATCTGAGGGTATGTTACTGTGCGCAGAAGACGCAGAAGGTAATCTGGCACTTATGACACCGGAGAAGAATATGCCGGCCGGTGCAGAGATCTGCTAATGCAAGTATAGAAAGATACAAAGAAACTGGTTGATAATAGTTGGCTTTGTATATGAAAGAATGAAAATGAGGACGGAGGATTTTTTGGAATCACCGTCCTTGTTTGATATATATCTCCAATATCCGACATCTATATACAGTATCTGTCACACAAGTTATCCACATGATGTGGATAAGTATGTGGAAAACCTTGGGATAAGGGTGGGATAACCATGAAATTTCTTGGGATAACGTGTGGAAAAGATGGGATAAATATTGGGATACTGGGGACAGAACATTTTTGATTTGGGACGGAGGATTTAAGACATTATTTTTGAAAATCCTCCGTCCCCGGAGGGATATATGATATTTGATACACATGCACATTATGACGATGAGCAGTTTAATGAGGACAGAGTAGAATTGCTGAATTCTATGGAAGAGCAGGGCGTTGGCACAATTGTAAATGTCAGTGCAGCATATAATTCCTGCAGGAAGGTTATTGCACTTGCAAAGGAATATCCATTTGTATATGCGGCAGTCGGGATTCATCGGATGAGGTCGGCTGCCTGAATGAAGAGAACTTTGCACAGATGAAAGAGCTGTTTAAAGAGGAGAAAGTGGTTGCGGTAGGCGAGATCGGTCTGGATTATTACTGGGACAATGAGCCGAGAGAAGTGCAGAAAAAATGGTTCATACGGCAGCTGGAACTGGCAAGAGAGTTGGATCTTCCGGTTCTGATCCACAGCCGGGAGGCAGCGGCAGATACCATGGAGATTATGAAAGAGCATGCGAAAGGACTAAGCGGTGTGATCCATTGTTATTCTTATTCCAAAGAAATGGCACAGGAATATATCAAGATGGGATTTTACATCGGCGTTGGCGGAGTGGTAACGTTCAAGAATGCGAAGAAGCTGAAAGAAGTAGTGGAAAATATTCCGCTGACATCAATTGTACTCGAGACGGACTGCCCGTATATGGCACCGGAACCGAATCGTGGAAAGCGCAACAATTCTGCTTATATCCGTTATGTGGCAGAGAAGATTGCGGAATTAAAGGGCATTACGTATGAAGAAGTAGTCGAACAGACGGAGAAAAATGCAAGAGAGATGTACCGGTTATAGCAAAAAGCAGGGGAGATATCGGAAAAACAACGATATCTTCCTTGTTTATTAATAAGAAAACCCTTATGCATAAAATTCTGCACAAAGAAATTGTGTCAAAACAAAATGTGATAAAACAATCCAAAAATTGACAAAATTTCCATAGCAAGCTATAAATTGAATTCAATACATTCTCCTCAATATCATTCCAGGCAATCTTCAATATGCAGTTCATGGTTGGTGGCTTGCCGGAACTATTTGGACCAAGAAGCCCAAAGATCTCCCCTTCCTCTACGGAGAGACTGATGATGGAAAGTCCGATGAAAAAGCAGAAACAAACCAGAGCGGCAGTATTCACGATGTTTTTCAGATAAATGATCATTGGAGGGAAAACAAACCTCTTTTTGGCGTCCCGTGAATTCGAATTTCCTATTGTCATATAAAACTACTTATGTTAACCTAATCTTACGCAGTCGTCAATCTGACAGACTGCAAAAGTATCTATCAACCAATCGGTAATTATTTCTTTCACTCTATATTCAGAGTAGATAATCCGATGAAAGCAAAAAAGAGGAAGATCGTTTGAAAAAATGTTTCAGGCAGCTCTGAGAATCTGAGGTATTTGCTGAGAACATTTGGTAAACTTCTGCTTTTCTAAGATATACTCCTGTGTTAAAATATGCTTAGGCAGAGAATTCTTTACTTCAAACGATACTTTATCTTACAAAAGAAGGGAGAATTCTATGAGAAGAAACTAGAAAAATGTAACAGAAGATGACTTTATTATGCTTCCGACGGTGGATTTTTGTTTCAAAGAATTGATGCAAAATGAAAATATCCGGAAAGGATCGTAGCGGCTTTGCTAAAGCTTCACCCGGAAGACGTAGAAAAAACAGACCTCATGCCTACAATATTACAAAAACAGTATGAGGATGATAAATACGGAATTTTGGATGTTCGGGTGAAGTTAAAAAACGGTGTACAGATAGACTTTGAGATGCAAGTTGTCTACTACGACTACTGGGCTAACCGGTCGGCGTATTATCTTGGAAAAATGTATGTGGATCAGATCAGAGAAGGCGACAGTTATGACAGGCTGCAGAAGTGCATTCAGGTAAGCATTCTGGATCATACTTATTTTCAGGATGATGAAAAGTGCTATCGTCGGATTGCATTGTGTGACACAGAGACAGGGAAAGAGTATACAGATCTGTTAGAGATGCACATACTGGAACTGTCCAAGCTTCCGCCTGAGCAGAAAAATGAGACAGATCTGTTACAATGGATGCGCTTTCTAGGCGGAAAATGCAGGGAGGATTTCAAGAAGATGGCAGAGAATAATTCTACTTTTGAAGAGGCATATGATGTATTAGACAGACTGAGTGCGGATGAGAAGAAACGGCTGGAATACGAAGCAAGGCAGAAAGCAATCAGAGATCATGACATTATGATGAAGACAGCAAAAAGACTTGGACTCGAGGCTGGAATTGCAGAGGGAAGAGAAAAGGGAATTGCAGAGGGAAGAGAACAAGAAAAACGCAATATTATTCGTGAAATGCTGCAGGATCACATTCCCGATTATAAAATTAAACAATATACAGGAGCAACAGATAAAGAGATTTCCGAGGAAAAGAGCCGGTTGTTTTAAATGTCTGCGCCTATTATTGAAGGGTAGTGAAATATACAGATCGTACATGATAAAAATTCTCGATAATCTGTTCCGCATATGAAACAGCCAGAAAAGCCCGAAAAATGGGGAAAAAGAAAGAAACAGCCTCTGAAAACACAGAAATTGTTCCGGTTCGGAACATGGAACCTGGGTTACATTAACTAACCGTAAGAATAAAATGAATATGTAAAAATTAAAGAAGATATCATGACTGTTATCCGACGTATGGAAGGAGAAGCAATTGCGAAGAAAATGTGTGAGGATACGATGAGCAGGGAAAGCTTTCAGCAATTGAAAATGTATATGATGGGCTGTCCGGATCACTTAAAGATCCGGGCAGTTGGTATATGCTGTCATACAACGGATGAATTCCTGACAGATAGAGGAATTCATCCGTTTTTCGTGCCGGCAATTACGACAGGAAGCTTTACCGGAGGCGTAAGCGGTAGTGTCTTTACATGCTCATGATGAAAGAGCTTGAAGTTACTGTATGGAAGGAGGCTTACGCCCTCCCCGATAGCAACGGCGCTGATGATCGATTCGACACGCCCGGTCCGCAGAATCTGTGGGTGGACTGATACATTTGCGAACAGCTCCTGACAGATCTGATAGACGGAGGTGTAGCGGTTCATCAGGATGAATGACTCGTCTGCAAAAGTGGAAAGTGATACGGGTACGTCAAGCGGATGTCCGGCAGGAAGGACGGCAACTAGTTCATCTTCCGTAAGACATACAGAGGCGATGCTGCTCTGATCGGCCACCATCTGCTCCCGGCAGATAATAAGGTCATACTGTCCGGATAATAATCCTTTTTTCAGGTCATTTTCTTCAACTTCATCGAGAATGAGGGAAATGTCCGGGTGGGACTTGGTGAACTGACGGAAATGTGCAGTCAGTCCGTACTGTGTCAGGATCGGCAGCGTTCCGATACGGAGTTCATTTTTATTTCCCATGGGAATCTTATACTTCTTCATATGTCCGGTCATGATCTCATATTGTCGGCGAAGAGACAGGGCATCCTGGTAAAAGGTCTCTCCGGCGGGGGTAAGGGAAGCCTTCCGACGGGAGCGGTCGAGCAGAGTGACGCCAAGCTCTTTTTCTAATTTTATGATCTGTTTTGAAAGTGCTGACTGCGAGATATTCAGTTCTTCAGCAGCGTCAAAATAGGTATTGCATTCAGCGATGGCAATAAAATACTGAATCTGATCAAATGTCATATCTGAGGTCTCCTTGGGTTAGGTAAAAATATAAAACAATTCATTCCGTTTTGGAATCAATTATAGCATAAGTGGAATTGATTTTCTATTGAGAGATTATTAGAATGGGAGAAAAGAGGATAAGTAAATCCGCAGATTTGAAATGATAATATGAAATAGGAGGAATATTTTATGGCAGCAAAAGTCACAGATCTCAGAAGTGCATTAAAAATGTTAGAAGATATGCCGGGACAGCTGATTGAAACAGATGTGGAAGTCGAGCCGATGGCAGAGCTTTCCGGTGTATATCGTCATGTCGGAGCGGGCGGAACTGTTATGCGTCCGACAAAAGAAGGACCGGCAATGATATTTAACAATGTAAAAGGACATCCGGGAGCAAGAGTTGCGATCGGCGTGCTTGCGAGCAGAACGAGAGTCGGGGCATTGCTGGAATGTGATCCGAAAGATCTCGGGAAGAAATTGTATCACAGCGTGGATAACCCGATCCCACCGGTGCTGACAGAAGAAGCAGCACCTTGTCAGGAAGTTGTACACAAAGCGACAGATCCGGATTTTGACTTATACAAATTAGTACCGGCACCGACGAATACGCCGGTAGATGCGGGTCCGTACATTACGCTTGGAATGTGCTACGCATCGCATCCGGATACCGGAGCAAGTGATGTGACGATCCACAGACTCTGCATCCAGGGGAAAGATGAATTATCGATCTTCTTTACACCGGGTGCACGTCACATCGGAGCAATGGCAGAAAGAGCAGAAGAGCTTGGACAGCGTCTGCCAATCTCGATCAGTATCGGAGTAGATCCTGCAATTGAGATCGGCTCTTGCTTTGAGCCGCCGACAACACCGATGGGATACGATGAACTTGCAGTTGCAGGTGCCCTCAGGGGTGAACCGGTCAGACTTTGCAAATGCCTGACGGTAAATGAATGTGCGATCGCCAATGCGGAGTATGTGATCGAAGGGGAAGTTGTTCCGAATGTAAGAGTACAGGAAGATCAGAACAGCCATACCGGATATGCAATGCCGGAATTCCCGGGATACACAGGACCGGCAAGTGACCAGTGCTGGATGATCAAAGTAACAGCTGTAACACACAGAAAGAACCCGATCATGCAGACTTGCATCGGACCGAGTGAGGAACATGTATCTATGGCCGGAATCCCGACGGAAGCAAGCGTTTACGGAATGGTGGAAAAGGCAATGCCTGGAAGACTTCAGAACGTATATTGCGCTTCACCGGGCGGCGGAAAATATATGGCCGTTCTGCAGTTTAAGAAGCTTACGGCCAGTGATGAAGGCAGACAGAGACAGGCAGCACTTCTGGCATTCTCTGCATTCAGTGAGCTGAAACATGTATTCCTGGTTGATGAAGATGTAGACTGCTTCGATATGAACGATGTACTGTGGGCGATGAATACAAGATTCCAGGGAGATGCGGATATCATCACAATTCCAGGAGTCAGATGCCATCCGCTAGATCCGTCCAACGATCCGAGCTGCTCCGGCAGTATCCGCGATCACGGAATCGCATGCAAGACAATCTTCGACTGTACTGTTCCGTATGATCAGAAAGACAGATTCAAGCGTGCACAGTTCAAGGATGTAGATCCGGAGCATTGGGTGAAATAAGATGTGCAGGGAGAGTAGAGAAGATAGGGAATGTCTTCTGACGAAAAGCAGAAAAGACAAAAAGGACAGAAAACGCATAGTTGTGGCGGCAACCGGCGCGAGCGGTCTTCCAATCCTGAAAATGTGTCTGCAGATCATCCGGGAGGATTCAGACTATGAATCCATCCTGATCTTAAGTGACAGTGCAAAGATTACGTTACAGCAGGAAACAAAAGACACAGTAGAAGAAATCGAAGCACTTGCAGACCAGGTATGTGATGCAAAAGATATCGGAGCCGGACCGGCAAGCGGATCTTTCCGTACGGAAGGAATGCTGATCGTTCCATGCAGTATGAAGACTGTGGCAGGTATCCACAGCGGCTATGCAGATAATCTGATCTTGCGTGCGGCAGATGTGATGATCAAGGAACAGCGGACACTGGTCCTTGCAGCAAGAGAGACTCCGCTCAGTGCGATACATCTCCGTAACCTTTCCGAACTCGCAATGATTCCGGGGGTCCGGATCATCCCGCCGATGATGACATTTTACCATCAGCCGGAGAACATTGAAGAGATGACATATCACATCGCGGCAAAGCTGGTGGAGCCGTTCGGGATAGAGGCGAGAGAATACCGTCGATGGACCGGACTTGTGTAGAGAAGGGAGCGTCACAGTATGGAGAACGATAATTTCTGGAAAATAAAGAAAAAGCTGACATTTACAGATATCTGTGTGGAAGTTCGCAGACTCGGCGATGATTATCATATATTAGTAAACGGCGGGGAACGCCCACATATAGGCTGTACTGTCCTTGCGCTTCCAAGACCGTCCCTTGACGCAGCGGCAAGATGAGCAGCACGGCATCGGTACTGAACGTGACGGGACATAAGGACGAGGAAGTATGCCGTTATCTTGCTGAGAAAGTATCGGCAGGAAAGAAGGCGACTGTGGTGTGCACCGGAGGTATTCACATGGACGGGATCACGAAAGAACAGATTGCGGAAATTGTGGAAGCCATGCGGATAATTGCGGGGGAAATCGTGGACAAGTAATGGCTCAAAAGGAGTAATATGTTTAATAATTACGAAATTGTAGAATACACACACAGTCTCCCGTTGCAGATACAGAACTTCACAGGCCGGACCATACAGGACGACCGGGGTGATATCAAAGACGTTCTGGAACACTGGCATCAGGAGATAGAGATTGTATATACATTTGAAGGACATGCATTACATTACATCGATGGAAAAGTTCACCGGGCAGCACCGGGAAAATTATTCGTTACCAATTCAGAGAGTATTCATAAAGTAATATCCGATGAAGGAACACTCGGAATGCCGGAAGTAATTGCAGTAGTGCTTCTGGTAAATGTAGACTTTGTAAAAAAAGCTGGTTCCGAACCTGGAACAGATGTATTTCCTGCCGGAGGCAGATTCGGATATGGAGAAAATCGAACAGCTGATGAAAGAATTTTCTTACTATGCCGGGAAAGAAAAAGAGCATGAACCGTATGAAAATCTAAGACTTATGTCTATGTTGTATGAGCTGATGTATCTTTTATGCCGGGATGATCTGGTGGTAAGGGAAACGGTATTTCCAATCAATAATCAGAAGAATCTGGAGCGTTTAAGAGGAATTATGCAGTACGTGGAGGTACATTATACAGAAGAGATCACGCAGTATGAGGTAGCAAAACGATTCTATTTTACCAAAGAATATTTCTCCAGATTTTTCAAAAAGAATACGGGCATGACATTTAAGGAATATGTCATGCATTACCGTCTGAAACAGGCATATGATCCGATTGTGTATACGGAACGATCAATTCTAGATATTGCGCTGGATTGCGGATTTGCGGATGCCAGAGGCTGATCAATGCGTTCAAACGGGTGTATGGAGATACGCCGTATCAGTACCGGAAGATGCATATGCAAAAGAAAGAACATGAAACAAGATAATAGAAACATTGCCGGGAAATTGTATTTTCCGGCTTGTTTTTTATGTAAATAAAAGAGAAGATGTGCAATTTTTGGCAATTTTAAAGCTAATAATCGTAAAGAAGACATTTGCAAAAAGAGGTAAGATAATACCGTCAACAAGATGCATGCATTTCGAAATGAAAAAATAATCAGAGATTTTGAGGAAAGGAATTTTTATGAATATGAAAGTTAGCGTAAAGGAAAAGATCTGTTATGGTATCGGTTCCGGAGGCGGAAATATCATTACACAGATCTTAGGAACATTTTTAACAGCTTATTATACGGATTCGGTTGGAATCGCAGCGGCAGCAGTGGGAACGATGATGCTGGTCGCAAGACTTCTGGACGGTATTAGTGATGTCTTGATGGGTGGAATCGTCGATAAGACAAGAACCAAATGGGGAAAAGCAAGACCGTGGATTTTAATCAGTGCGCCGGTTATCTGTATCGGACTGATCCTGACATTTAACGTGCCGGAATCACTCAGCAGCTCAGCAAAACTGATCTATGCATACATTACATATGTATTTTTGAACTGTATTGCATTTACTGCATATATGATCTCGCATACGGCACTTCTGTCACGTGTGACATTAGATGTCAATGACCGTCAGAGTATGACCTCCATTAACCAGATCGTCAATAACGTTGTACAGCTTATTGTTACAGGATTTACGATCAAGTTCGTAACAGCGGTTGGATGGAGAAGTGTATCCATCATGTACGGTCTGATCACAGCTGATGCTTCTGATCTGTTTCTGGGGAGTCAAAGAACATCTGGATATGGATGCAGAGACAGAAGAAGTGAAAGTAGAAAGCGTTCCGTTAAAAGAAGCGGTTCCGGCTATCTTGAAGAATAAATATTTTTACCTTGTAGCAGCATTGTTTATCCTGGCACTTAGCATTGCGTCAGGTAACGGATCAATGACCGTATATTATTGTGGAAATATCTTAAAAGATATGGATATGATGACACCACTTTCCATGGCACTGACACTTCCGGTTATTATTGGAAACTGTTTCGTACCTGCGATTGTTAAGAAAATAGGACATCAGAAAACGCTAATCCTTAGTTCGATTTTGATGCTGGCCGGATTCCTGATCGTAGCAATTAACCCTCACAGCGGAACATTTGCCATCGTCGGAACGGTCGTAAGAGGATTTGGAAATGGAGCAATCTTCGCTTGTGGATTCGCATTATCGGCTCAGGTTGTTGACTATGGTGAGTGGAAATTCAATGTGCGTTCTGAGGGACTTGTAAACAGCTGTGTAAGCTTTGGACAGAAGTAGGATTAGGACTTGGAGCAGCTATCGCAAGCTGGATCATCGCAGCCGGTGGATATGTGGGAACTGCAAAAGTACAGACAGCATCTGCTAACTCAGCCATCATCTTTGCATATGTATGGTTTGGCGTAATCCTTGCAGCACTGCTTCTGGTAGTCAGCCTGCTCCTGAACATTGATAAATATGAAGGACAGATCAAGAAAGATCTGGAGCAGAGACACAAAGCGTAAGCAATCATAAAAGAATACCTATAAAAATATTTGAACAAATCAAACAGGCAGGAGAAAAGGACAATGTGTAAATTAGTATTCGATCAAGAAAAATATACAGTAGAAACTGTCACAATGGAGGGACAGACACTTACTTACCGGGCATATGAGGATATTCCGTATGTAACTAATCCGGTTGATGACAAGATGGAGAGACTCAGCATATTTGTACCGGAAGTATTCTACGAAGGAAAATCTGTGAATGGATATAACCTGGAAAATGCACCGATTTTTCTGCCGAATACAATCGGCGGATATATGCCGGGACCACAGGAACGACCGGGAAAGAATATACATGGGAAGACAAATGCAACATTTTTCGCGCTGCTTCATGGATATGTTGTAGTATCTGCGGGAGCGCGTGGAAGAGAGATGGAAGATGCAGACGGAAAGTTCTTAGGCTGTGCACCGGCAGCACTTTGTGACCTGAAAGCAGCAATCCGCTTCCTGCGCCATAATGCAGAGACCATTCCGGGAGATGTGAATAAGATCATTTCCAACGGAACCAGTGCAGGCGGGGCAATGTCTTCTCTTCTTGGAAGCACAGGTGATCATCCGGACTATGAGCCATATTTAAAAGAGCTTGGAGCTGCGGAAGAAAGCGATGCGATCTATGCAGCATCCTGCTATTGTCCGATCACCAATCTGGATCATGCCGACATGGCATATGAGTGGGAATTCTGCGGATTAAATGATTATTCCAAGAAGATCGAGATCCCTCCGCAGGAAGGGGAGACGGATCCGACATTCATCGTGGATGAAGGAACGATGACCGAAGCACAGCAGAAGATGGCAGAAGAATTAAAAGTGCTATTCCCGGCTTATGTGAATCGACTTGGTCTGAAAGACACGGAGGGAAATGCACTGGAACTGGATGAGAACGGAGACGGAAGCTTCAAAGAATATGTTCTTTCTTATATGAAGAAATGTGTACAGAAAGAGTATGAAAAAGGCACCGATCTGTCAGGCCTAGACTGGATGACGATCGAAAATGGTACCGTAACAAAAGTGGATTTTGACAAATACATCAGATTCCGTACACGTATGAAAGCGACACCGGCATTTGATAACGTATCTATGGGAACGCCGGAAAATGAGCTGTTCGGAACGCCGGATACAAAATATCGTCACTTCACTGCCTTCAGTAAAGAACACAGTGCAGTGAATGGAGAACTTGCCGACGGACAGCAGATCAAGATGATGAATCCGATGAATTACATCACAGATGATAAAGCAGTAAAAGCAGAACATTTTCGCATCCGTCACGGAGCGGTCGACAGAGATACATCACTGGCAATCTCGGCAATGCTGACGGCCTGCCTTGAGAATCATGGAGTAGATGTAGAACTGCAGTATCCGTGGGGCATGCCGCATGCCGGAGATTATGATCTGCAAGAGTTATTTGCATGGATCGATAAGACTTGTGGATAATAAATGGGGACGGATTTCTAGAAATCCCCGTCCCCATTTATATATTTATACATATTTCATTTTTTATCGCTGTCAATCCCGGCCAAATTATTGTATAATGAGGAATAATCAAGAAACCATATAACAGATACGGGAGGGTCTATGAAGGAACCAACGTTAGGGAATCCGCAGAATACCATCGAGGTTCTGCAGAAATATAATTTTTCATTTCAGAAAATTCGGTCAGAATTTCCTGATCGATACACATGTATTAGATAAGATCATACAGTCGGCGAATATCACGGAGGATGATATGGTACTGGAGATCGGACCGGGAATCGGTACGATGACACAATATCTGGCACAGGCGGCAGGAAAGGTGATCGCAGTTGAGATCGATAAGAATCTGATCCCGATCCTGGAGGATACATTAAGCGGATATGACAATGTACGTGTCATCAATGAAGATGTATTGAAGTTGGATCTTAAGAAGATTGCAGACGAAGAGAACAACGGAAAGCCGGTCAAAGTGGTGGCGAACCTGCCATATTATATTACGACGCCGATCATCATGGGACTTTTTGAAAATGAGGTTCCGGTAGAGAGTATCACTGTCATGGTGCAGAAAGAAGTTGCGGACCGTATGCAGACCGGACCGGGTAATAAGGACTATGGCGCACTGTCATTAGCAGTACAGTATTATGCCGATCCGTATATTGTGGCAAATGTTCCGCCGAACTGTTTTATGCCGAGGCCTAAGGTGGGATCAGCGGTTATACGTCTGACCTGTCATCAGGAGAAGCCGGTACAGGTGCAGGATGAGAAGCTGATGTTCAACATTATCCGTGCATCTTTCAATCAGAGAAGGAAGACACTGGCGAACGGTCTGAAGAATGCGGCGACATTAGATTTTACAAAAGAAGAAGTGGAAGCAGCGATCGATGCACTTGGAAAGGGTGCAAGTGTGAGAGGTGAGACACTGACACTGGAAGAATTCGCAAGATTGAGTGATTTATTATCTCCATATAAGAAAGGATGATGACGATGGACAGAAAAGAAGGACAGACACTATTTGAGGTAACACCGGAAATCAGCCATTTTGCAGAACTTTGCGAGAAGAACAATGCGATAGACAAAGAGCTGTATACGAAGTACGAAGTCAAACGGGGACTCCGTGACTGAACGGAAAAGGTGTCCTTGCGGGACTTACGAACATTTCCGATGTATGTGCGAAGAAGATCGTGAACGGAGAGGAAGTGCCATGTGCAGGAAATCTTACTATCGCGGCTATAATATCAAAGATCTGGTGCAGGGTTTTCTGAAAGATAAGCACTATGGATTTGAGGAAATCGCCTATCTGCTGTTATTCGGTGAACTTCCGGATAAGACGCAGCTGCAGACATTTCATGAGACACTGGTGGAAAGACGGACATTGCCGCCGACATTTGTCCGTGATGTGATCATGAAAGCGCCAAGCCGTGACATGATGAACAGCCTGTCGAGATCGATCTTAAGTCTGTACACGTATGATCCTCATGCAGACGATACGTCGATTCCAAATGTACTGCGTCAGTGCCTGAATCTGATCAGTCAGTTCCCGATGCTGATGATCTATGGTTATCATGCATATAATTACCGTATGGGAGAAGATCTCTTCATCTATGCACCGTCACCGGAATTATCAACAGCAGAGAATATACTGATGATGCTGCGTGAGAATAAGAAATATACGAAATTAGAGGCAAAGATCCTGGATATGGCACTTGTCCTTCATATGGATCACGGCGGCGGTAACAATTCTACATTTACAACGCATGTGGTAACATCATCCGGAACGGATACTTATTCGACGATCGTGGCTGCTATGGCATCCTTAAAAGGACCAAAGCACGGGGGAGCAAATGTCAAAGTAACCCAGATGTTTGACGATATGATGGAAAAAGTCAGTGACTGGGAGGATGATGATGAGGTACGCCGGTATCTGATCGATTTGTTGGATAAGAAGGCATTTGACCGGAAAGGACTGATCTACGGAATGGGGCATGCAATCTATTCCGTATCTGACCCGAGAGCCGATATTTTTAAGAAGTTCGTTAAGCAGCTTGCAAGAGAAAAGGGCTGTGAGAAGGAATATGCACTGTATGAAAAGGTAGAGCACATGGCACCGGAGGTCATCGCAGAAAAGCGTAAGATATACAAAGGTGTAAATGCGAATGTCGATTTCTACAGCGGACTTGTATATAGTATGCTGGATCTTCCACCGTCACTTTATACACCGATCTTTGCGGCAGCGCGTATCGTCGGATGGAGTGCACACCGTCTGGAAGAGCTTAAGAATGTAGATAAGATCATTCGTCCGGCGTACAAACCGCTGGCCGAATACAAAGAGTATGTCAGAATGGATGATAGATGATGAAGCATGAATTTATTATACATCCAGAGATTCTGTGACAAAGATCCATGCGATCGAATGGCTTCCGGATAGAGAGATAAAAGGTGTCTTACAGATATGTCATGGAATGGTGGAGTATATTGATCGTTATGATGAATTTGCCGAATTTATGTCGGAGCACGGATATTATGTAGTCGGACATGATCATCTGGGACATGGGAAATCCATACAGACAGAAGCTGATCTGGGATATTTTGATGAACGGAAAGGTAATCAGTATGTGATCGGAGATATTTATCAGCTGCAGGAGATGACACGGAAAAAATATCCGGATGTGCCGTATTTTATGCTGGGGCACAGTATGGGGTCATTCCTGTTGAGACAGTATCTGACGATGTATGCGGAAGGCCTTGCGGGAGTTGTCATTATGGGAACCGGTCATCAGGGAATGCTGACGCTTTGTGCGGGAAGGATGATCTGCAGGATCATCGCAGCGTTCAAAGGATGGAAATACAGAAGTACATTTGTGGATAGTCTGAGCTTTGGAGGTTTCAATAAGAAATTTGAACCGGGCGAGACATCGAAGGAATGGATCACATCCGACAAGAAGAAAAGGGATGAATATGTGCGGGATCGCTGTGTTCCTATACATTTACACTGGGAGCCTATTATCAGATGTTTACCGGTATGAAGGTTCTGGTACGGAAGGGAAGTATGAAGCGGATTCCGAAGACGCTTCCGGTGCTCTTTACGGCAGGATCGATGACCCGGGTAGGGGCATTCGGAAAGAATGTGACCAAAGTCTATGAGAAATATAAAGATGCCGGGATCAAAGATGTGTCGATCCATCTGTATGAAGGCGACCGGCATGAGATCTTGAATGAGGTGGACCGGCAGAATGTGTATAAGGATATCCTTGCATGGATCGAAGAAAGAAATAAAACAAAAGCGGAGTCGTAAAGACATCCGCAGAAATTACCGGTAAAGTGGACCGCCAGAAGTAATCTTCTGGCGGCCTTTACTTTATGAGGGGGGCGATAGTTGTTATCCAACTATCTGAAAGTATTATAATCAAGAAATGTGAAAAAAGTATGTTCATTTTATAAAAAACGCAACAAAAAACTCTCCTTTCCGGAGAGCTTTTTGTTGTTGTTATAATTACTAAAGGAATGAGAGTAAAGTGTACACCGGAGAGTGATTCCGGTGTTTTACTTTATGAGGGGGGTGATAGTTGTTGCTTATCAACTATCTGATATATAGTATAGACAAAAAATATGTCTAAAGTATGTTAAAAACATAAAAGAATTCGAAAAAATCTTAACTAAAAATGAAGAAGACAAAAACAGATTCTAAAGAGCGGAAAGTAAAGGACAGCATTCAGAGTATTTGCGTAAATGAGCAGTTACGATATCAAAGAATTCACCGGAGGTTGGTTTCAGAGTTAAAGGGCGTAATGCAATTTTTTCGAGAAGCGGTCTGTTTCCGTGCTCCCAACAGACCTTGATGACAGTGCGGATATCACGTTCAACACTATAACTTGTCGTATTATAGTGACGTGCGATGTCTGGATAAAGATACTTACTGACGAAAAGGAGGTAGTTTTCATCAGACAGACAAAGACGTATACCATAAATGAGATATTCATAGCCACGGTAAGTTGCACCAATACCAAGAGAGCGAATAAGATATTCTATTTCTGGTTCATGCATAATATGTCATCTTCTTTCTAAAAATTTTGTTTGGAAGAATCCGACAAGATGAAAATCCCACGGAGTATGAAAAAATAAAAAAGATTCTTAAATCACCAGGGATTATTATATAGAAAAAATATCTTTACGAAAATATGGTTTATTGTTTTTAGACATAATATTAGCAGTTTCTATTTTAGACGACAGAACGGATAAAGAGCATATTTTCATAATATCTTAAGAATTTACAAGACCAGGACTTAAAAATTAGTTGATATTCTTGTATAGTATAAGGGAGGTGATGAGAAATGTACAACGTACTTGTATGTGATGATGATAGAGAGATTGTAGAAGCAATAGAGATATACCTGTCGCAGGAAGGATATAAAGTGTTAAAAGCCTATGACGGTGAGGAAGCGTTAAAAGTGCTGGGACAGGGAGAAGGTGGATCTTCTGATCATTGATGTGATGATGCCGAAGCTGGATGGGATCCGGGCAACGTTAAAGATCCGCGAGAAGAAGAATATGCCGATCATAATCCTGTCGGCAAAATCTGAGGATGCCGATAAGATCCTGGGACTGAATGTAGGAGCGGATGATTATATGACGAAGCCATTCAATCCGCTGGAGCTGACAGCGCGGGTAAAGTCCCAGCTTCGCAGATATACACAGCTTGGAAGCACGATCGATAAAAGTAATCAGGCTGTTTATGCGGTCGGTGGATTATCTATCGATGATGAACAGAAGGAGGTTACGGTTGACGGGGAACCGGTCAGACTGACACCGATCGAATATAATATTTTATTATTACTGGTGAAAAATCAGGGAAAAGTATTTTCTATCGATCAGATATATGAAAGTATCTGGAATGAGGATGCTATCGGAGTGGATAATACAGTGGCAGTACATATCCGCCATATCAGAGAGAAGATCGAGATCAATCCGAAGGAGCCGAGATACCTGAAGGTAGTCTGGGGTGTCGGGTATAAGATAGAGAAGCTTTAGGAAGGAGCATATATGAAGAAATGGTACCGAATGCCAAGAGTAAAATTCTTTTTGCTGGCAGTGGCACATATACTTGCAGCTGCAGGGGTGTTATGCATCCTGTGGGCTACGCGTTATCCGGTGCTGATACAGGAGCTGTGTTCTGCTGATGCTGCGAAGACGTATGAGGAAAGCAATGCATTTGCCAATGCTGTGGCCAATGCCAATTATCACATCCTGGACGAGATCCAATATCAGACCTTATATGATACAGATGGAAAATATGACCCGGATAAGATCGTAGATGTGGCAAAATATGAAGATACAGGCGGGATAACGGGTAAAGACGAGACCGGACTGTCCTTCCGGCTGGGGGACATGTATTCCTGGGGCAAATTAATCGCAGAAACGATGACAGATGATGGTTCCGTCTCAGATACCCGGGACGAACAGGACGATATCATTGTGTGCCAGCGGTCAGATGGAAACTACCACTATTTCCGTTATAAAGAATTTAAACAGATGATCGACAGAGGGGATCTGTCATTTGTCATTACAGGAAACAGTTCTGCAGATGATATTCTGGATGAGCTGAAACAGGGGGAATATCAGGAAAGCAGCAGCGGGAAATCCAGATTCAGGGGACTTCAGGATATCGATGGAAAGATTGCTTACATCAATTGCTGGAATTATGACGGGACAAAGATTCCCGGAGACTATAAGACGGTAAACGGAGAAACGGTACTTCAGCTTGTGAATAATTCCAAGACATGGAACGGCAGGCTGAGTGATGCTACAGAATGATAAATGATGCGGCCGAGATCATCTATTCGGATGTTGACAATTATGTGCTAAACCAGAAGCAGTATCAGGAAGGAAATTCGAATATCACATACCTGTATGTGAACCGGGATAACGGAACGGTCATTACGAATAAAAAGAAATATCAGGACTATGATCATTACGAGGAGAGCCTGGAACAACTAAAAAAATCAGGGAAATATGTGATCGTAAGACCGAAGCTTGCAAGCTATGAAAGTAATATTGAAAAAGCCGGCAAAGGAGATTCAATGGCACAGGAATGGCAGAAGACAGTAGCCGGTTATGTAAATGCGTCAGATTATGTATATGCATCGGTTGTGGATACAGCGTATCCTGTGAAAGATGATTTTTACGAGCAGAAACAGATCTTTACACAATATGCGGCCGGGGCAAAAGCGGCCGGTATAGGGGCAGTTCTGGCAGTCGCAGCCTATCTGGCGATTCTGGTGTTATTGACGATCGGAGCCGGAAGAAGTGCGGAAGATGAAGAAGTGCATCTGGTGAAGTTTGATCACATAAAGACAGAACCGGCAGCGGTTGGTGTAATATTGCTCTGGGCAGTAGTTATGCTGGTAGTAACAAAAGCCGGGATATTTACATGGCAAAGCGTAAATGGAGAGACTATCTATACAGAAAATAAACAGATATATCTGCAAGGAATGGTGGTGGGATGTCTGGGTGCGCTGTATAGCTGTGCGATGTTCCTTCTGGGGTATCTGAGCCTGGTGAGAAGAATCAAGGCGAAGACTGTATGGAAGAACAGTGTATTCAGATGGCTGTTACTCTTTTTGAAAGATATGCTTCAAAACATCCGGTATCTGTGGAAAATGATGATCGGATTAGCAGCATTTTTATTGTTCCACTGGCTGACCTATATATTTGCTGCAGATGGGAGTACTACCTGGGCGTGGGCATTCATCTTGCTGGTAACAGATGCCGCAGCATTCGTCTGGATGGTTCAAAAGGCAAAAGGAACTGGAAAGATCATGATAGGGATCGAGAAGATTGCCGGTGGCGAAGTGGAGTATCAGATTCCGGTAAATGGATTACTGGCAGAACAGAAAGAGATTGCAGAGAAAGTAAATTCTATTGGAGAAGGACTGGAAACAGCACTTGCAAAGAGTATGAAAAGCGAACGGCTGAAGACAGACCTCATTACGAATGTCTCGCATGATATCAAGACGCCGCTTACATCTATCATTAATTATGTAGAATTGTTAAAGCAGGAGGACTTTAAGGATCCGAAGATCCGGCGTTACATTGAAGTTCTGGAACAGAAATCACAGCGCCTGAAGACATTGACAGAAGACGTCGTAGAGGCTTCCAAGGTAAGTTCAGGGAATATTACGTTGGAATTCATGAACCTGAATCTGGTGGAAATGATCCAGCAGACGAGTGGAGAATTCGAGGAAAAATTCAAGGCAGGAGATCTGGAAGAGGTCATGAACCTTCCGAATGAGGAGATTGTGATCCGCGCAGATGGAAGACGGCTTTGGAGAGTGCTGTCTAATATATATAACAATGCGGCAAAATATGCGATGCAGGGAACAAGAGTTTATGCTGATCTTGAGAAGAAAGATGGCATGGCATGCTTCAGCCTGAAGAATATATCGGCACGGCCGCTGAACATCCCGGCTTCCGAGCTGACGGAACGATTCATCCGCGGGGATGTATCAAGAAGCACAGAAGGCAGTGGTCTGGGATTGTCGATCGCACAGTCGCTGACGGAAATGCAGGGCGGAACATTTGAATTATATCTGGATGGAGATTTGTTTAAAGTGACAATAAAATTCCCGGTTTCATAGTTGGGGACGGAGGATTGCATGCAATCCTCCGTCCTTAACTGCATTTTCTCGGTTCTGTCCGGTAAAATTGCCATCCATGATACTTGCGCTCTTGTCTAAAAAAACAGTAAAATATAATATTATGAATGAATTAAGTAAATTATTACAGGAAAATTTAAATATAGAATTTATATCAGCAACGCTGAGTAATCCGAAGAAGAAAGACGATGTGCAGAAGGTAAAGGTAAGACCTGTACTGAAAAAAGAGGTACTTTACTTCCAGTTTGAATCGTTCCGGAACAATCAGGCATTTCACGAGAATGTGGAGGAGAAAAAAGCTTGTGAAATACTTCTCGAATATATGGGAAATATGCGCCAGATGCAGATGGAGACACAGAGAGCGGATTATACGGTTCTTGTAAGTAAAAAAGGAAAAGTGACTATAAAAGTAAGATAAAAAGGGCGGGAAAAAGAAGATTGATATGAGCCATGACCGTAAGAAAAAGTATGTGTTGGAAGAGGGAGTCCCGGTACCGTTTCTTCAGGATCTTGGAGTTATGACGCAGGATGGAAAGATTGTGCGTGCAAAATCCGATAAGTTCCGCCAGATCAACCGTTTTCTGGAGTTTATCGAAGATATCCTTCCGGAGCTGGATAAGGGAAGAGAACTTACAATCCTGGATTTTGGCTGTGGAAAGTCTTATCTTACATTTGCCATGTATTATTACCTGCATGAATTGAAAGAATATGACATAAGAATCATAGGACTGGATCTGAAGAAAGAGGTGATCCGTCACTGTAATGAACTGAGTGAGAAATACGGCTATGAAAAGCTGAGATTTCTGGAAGGGGATATTGCAGATTATACCGGAGTCAACAAAGTAGATATGGTAGTAACTCTACATGCCTGTGATACGGCAACGGATTATGCACTGGCGAAAGCGGTCGGCTGGGATGCAAAAGTAATCCTGTCTGTACCATGCTGCCAGCATGAATTGAACCGACAGATCCGGAATGAGATATTAGAACCGGTATTAAGATATGGACTGTTGAAGGAACGTATGGCGGCGCTGATCACGGACGGACTCCGGGCACAGTATCTGGAGCGTGAGGGGTATGAAGCACAGATACTGGAATTCATCGATATGGAACACACACCGAAGAATATCCTGATCCGGGCAGTAAAAAGGAATCAGAAAGCAGATCAGAAAGAATCTGTAAGGCGGCAGCAAATCGAAGCATCTATTCGGAAATGTGAAGCAGAACTCAGGGTGTCACCGACACTGGGGCGCCTGTTAGATAACCAGGGAAAAACGGAATAAAGAGGGAGTATAAATGACATTAACTTTAAAGAAACGTTTGATAAATGTGGGCGTTTTGTCTGCAGTATTTATCGTGGCTGTCATTATATTCAGCTACGTGACGAATAAGGGGAATGACAACATGACGGCTGATATGGGAGCCGCAACATTTCCACAGATCTCATTTTCATATGGAGATTATAAGATCAATACACTTACAGGCTATGCAAAGAGGATGGATGTGTCTTCTATGCATAATACCATCACTCCGGTAGCCGATCAGAGTCTGGATGTAAATATAGAAGCATATGGCAATAAATTTACAGGAGCCAGCTATAAAGTTTACACACTGGACGGGACAAGTGAACTGGAATCTAAGAAAATCAAAAAGGCAGGAAAGAACTTCAGTCTGGATCTGAGTGGAGATAAGGTACTGGATGAAGAAAGAATTCTGGAGGTTCGGCTGAACAGAAATGGTGCGGATCCGGTATATTTCTACACCAGAATTGTCAGTGATGAAGATGCCAATGTTGCACAGTGTCTGAATTATATCAGTGATTATCATGAAAATGCACTTGCAAAGGCAGAGAATGCAGGCGTAGGAGCAGCGCTTGAGCGACGGATGATGCGGATAATACGACGCTTCAGCATGTAACGATCAATTCGAATTACGAACAGGTTACATGGGGCAGTCTGAAACCACAGGTAGAACAGGAAGAACGCTGGAGTATCAAAGAACTGAACAGTACCTGCATGTCGGTATTGTTACAATACAGGGTAAGCTGTAAAGGAGAGGAAAATGAATCCGACCGGTATGCGGTCAAAGAATTCTTCCGTGTCAGATACATCGCAGATGCACAAAAGACATACCTCTTAGATTATGACAGAACGATGGATCAGATATTTGATGCGACGAAGAAGGTTCTGAATGAGAAGGGAATTATCCTCGGAATTGCACCAACGAATCTGTCTTATAAGGTGAATAAAGACGGGACGATCGTATCATTTGTCGAGGCAAATGAACTTTGGAATTATAATAAAGATTCGGATGAGGTGTCACTTGTATTCGGATTTGCAGATGCGGAAAATACAGATGTGAGAAATCTGGTTCCGGATCACAAGATCAAGATTTTGAAAGTAGACGCAAAGGGCAACACGACCTTCCTTGTGTCGGGATATATGAATCGTGGTGAGCATGAAGGTGAAGTCGGAGTGGCCGTATATTATTACGATATAGAGAAAAATTCCGTGGAAGAGAAAGTCTTTATCTCTACCAATAAATCTTATGCACAGGCAGTCAGTGAACTGGGAGAAATGTCTTATTATGATGCGAAGACAGACATGCTCTACACCATGGTGGACGGTACACTATATCAGTATAGTATAGAGGATGATGAGAAAACAGTACTGGTCAAAGGTCTGGACGCACAGCAGTATGTCGTATCGGAAGATGGAAGTCTGATTGCATATCAGGCAGACGGAGAACTAGGAACTGCAACGAAAGTATCGATCCTGAATGTAGGGACAGGAAAGAAGCAGAAAATAACCTGCAGCGAAGGAGAATGCATCCGTCCACTGGGCTTCATCAGAAGTGATTTTGTATATGGAATTGCGAAGACGGAAGACATAGGAAATACCGTGTCCGGAGAAGCAACCGTCCCAATGTACAAATTGGAGATCCGGAATCAAAAAGGAAAAGTGATCAAAACCTATCAGACAGATGGCATTTACATTTTAAATGCAGCATTTGATGAAGATATGATCACGCTGGAGCGTGCATCAAAGGATGGGGACACTTATACTGCAACAGCTCCGGATTATATTACGAACAATGAACAGAAGACGAAAAGCAATATTACACTGGAGACATATGCGACAGATCTGAAGCAGACACAGGTACGACTGACATACAATGATGGGATATCGGATAAGGAACCAAAAGTACTGAAACCAAAACAGATCCTGTTCGAGACACCGCAGACGATCACATTTTCAGACAAAGACGCACCGGAGAAATATTATGTCTATGGACATGGTGAGATCCAGGGCGTGTATACAAAGGCAGGGGATGCGATCAAGAAAGCAAATGATTACAACGGAGTGGTAGTCGATTCCTCACAGGACTATGTATGGGAGCGTGGTAACCGTAACCTGCAGTATTCGATCACAGAGAAAGATGACGTATTAAATACAATCAAGGACCGTCTTAAAAACCAGGAGAAGCCAATTGATATTTTGAAGGATATAAATGATGGTGCTGCCTATGACCTGACCGGATGTACGACAGAAGAGATCCTGTACATTATCAATCAGGGCAGACCGGTCATTGCAATGCTGGATTCGCAGAATGCGGTTATTCTGGTGGGATATAGTGATACGAATGTTGTGTATGAAGACTTGAATGACAGTACAAGACACAGCGTGAAGTATGAAGAGATGGATCAGATGACATCCGGAAGCGGAAATGCGTATATTGGATAGTTGTGTATAGAAAATAAAAAAGAGCGGACATATAACTGTTATGAAATGAGTTATATGTCCGCTCTTTTTGATACCATTCAGATATAGATTAAGCTGTGCGGAAAAGTGTTCCTTTATATTTCTTCAATGCTCCGTACACGATCAGACCAAGAACAGTGCAGGAGATCACCTCACCAATTCCAACCGTCAGCATCATAAACGGAATCGGAAGTGTCACACCATAACCGTAACGCAGTACGAACGGAACGATGATGATATTCGAAATAATCGGTGGAAGTGTTGCGACAACCGGCTTCTGCTCACGCAGTTTCCATGTGAAAAATGCACCGATCAGAGTTGCAATACTGCCGAATACAATATCCGGAAGGATCGCACCGCCCAGAATATTACCGATCAGACATCCGACAAAGAGTCCCGGAATAGCGGCTGGTGTAAATATTGGTAAAATAGTGAGTGCCTCGGAGATACGAACCTGTACTTCTCCGAAAGAAAATGGTGCAAAGATGTAAGTCAGCACCACATAGATTGCAGCGATCATGGCTGCCTGGGTCATGAAACTAAGATTTTTGTTTTTCATTTTTCAATTCTCCTTTAGTTTTGTTTTACGTGTGGAAGGTCACGAACACACGCGCCGTAGCGGATAGGAAAGAAATCCGGTGGATGTCTTTTCTATCATCTTCTTTACGCCGGGAATCGGCGAAACCTTTGTAAGACCTTGGTTTTTTCGGGTTTTGTAACGGGTGATAGTATAGCATGAAAAGACAAGAAAAGCAAGAACATACCCACTTTCTATTAAATTTGCATATTGTATTGTTAAATTGCATATGCTATAATGCCAGTAGGCAAAGAGAAGTGAATAGTCCATGTAATTTGACTATTAACATCAAAAACCCAGAGCGGCAACTCTGGGGTTTTCTATTCCCTTTTTTGGTGGTGGGCTTAAGTCCACAGGCTCATTACTGACTACATATCACCGTCCAGCCATTTGATGATGTAATGGCAAATTACACCACCCATAATAGTGACAATAAGAGAAGCGAAAAAATCCATGTAATTCACCTCCTTCCTGTTGCCAGTATGGAGGCAGCAACATTGTCAGTATACCATACGGTGTTTTGAATTTATATATACGTTGAAATAAATTGGGGTTTAATTTATTAACTGGGGAAGCGGCCTCTCAGTCCCTGAAGGAAACAATAGATAAGGCTTCTTGTTCAGGTTCCATACCATAAGAAACACTAAGAGAGTCAGAATCACCTAAAAGCAAAGGAACTACGCTCAAACTCGGCGTTCG
>ENA-OQCX01000366-OQCX01000366.1-human-gut-metagenome-genome-assembly--contig:-NODE-366-length-23652-cov-2.918045_pt1 | contig 23652 bp, 18 predicted proteins | sample MGYA00242762_ERZ504587 | MGnify/ENA primary metagenome ERZ504587 (study PRJEB26092, sample SAMD00036337) | human gut metagenome | host: Homo sapiens | study: EMG produced TPA metagenomics assembly of... | reverse complement strand
CGAAGATGTGATCAAAGATCTTGAACTTCCGTGTACGATCGCCGTTTATGAAGATGATATTCTTCCGGCAAAGATTTCTTCGATATGCAGGATATTATGGAAAAGGCGATGGAAGAAGAAGGCGTTGATGTTTCGGCATGCTCGATCGAAGTGACATACCATGAATATGACAGTGTAGGCGAGATTAAAGTTCCGAACGATGTGATTGAAAAAGCAGGCGGAGAAGTGTCTGACGATAAAGAGGACAAAGAAGATAAAGACGACGATAAAAAAGCGGATAAACCGGCAGAGCAGAGTAAAGAACTTGGCGCGAAATGGGACAGGCTATACGGTTCAGATCAACGATAAAGTTCTTAAGCTCCGTGCAGTCTGGCAGATCTGGAAGCCACAGGTCTGAAACTCGACAGAGAATATACACCTGAAGACTATGTTGTAAATGCAGGCGAATATGAGTTGGCATGGTTTGAAGACGAAAACGGAAATACGATTATGGCGGATATGGTAAACACAGGAGATGATCCGAAAGCATTGAAAGATTGTATCGTAGGAGCGATTTCTGTAGATGATTATGATCTTGTAAGAAGGCGGACTGATCAGTTTTGTTCCCGGGCGGAATTACGGTTGGAACGAAAGAAGCGGACGTTCTTGCAGCTTACGGCGAACCGACGGATTCGTATAAAGATGAAGAATATGGAAATACTTATTACTGGTATGACAAAGAAAGTTACGACAACTCATGTACAGTTGAAACAGATGCAGAAACGGGTCTTGTCGAAAATATTACCCTGCAGTGTTATGAATAAAGATTTCGAGAGATAAAGCTTGAAAAAATATATCATAGCCTGAAAAAGGGCGGGAGGTCTTTCCGGAAATTCGTTTGCGGAAGATATTCCCGCCCTTTTCGTTGTATGGCTGAACGATTCCGGAAGAAGTTGTTTTTTTACTGTATGCAGAAGTTGTTTTTTTGCTGTATTGGTTACATTTTCATAATAAGTATGATAATATATAGAAATAGCGTAAAATTGACAAACGAAAAGGAGGTTTCATATGATTAAATTATATGAAAACGGTGTGTATTTGCTCAATGGCACTGAGATTGTTGAAGATACAGGGAGCGCACAGGTTTCGGTTTCTAAAGAAGAAGCAGCGAAAAACACGATAGCTTACGGCGTGTTAGAGGCGCATAATACTTCTTCTGATATGAAGAACCTGCAGATTAAATTTGATAAATTGACATCACATGATATTACTTTGTCGGAATTATTCAGACAGCCCGTGCTTCGGGTCTTGAGAAGTTTTCCGATTCCATATGTATTGACAAACTGTCATAACAGCCTTTGTGCGGTTGGCGGTACGATTAATGAAGACGATCATATGTTTGGTCTGACATGTGCGAAAAAATACGGCGGCATGTATGTTCCGCCGCATCAGGCAGTTATCCATCAGTTTGCGAGAGAGATGCTCGCAGGCGGCGGAAAGATGATCCTCGGATCGGACAGTCATACACGTTATGGCGCACTTGGTACAATGGCTATGGGAGAAGGCGGTCCTGAACTTGTAAAACAGCTCCTGAACAAAACGTATGATATTAAGATGCCGGGAGTGATCGCTGTTTATCTTGAAGGCGAGCCGATGAAAGGGGTAGGTCCGCAGGACGTTGCGCTTGCAATTATCGGGGCTACATTTAAAAACGGCTATGTTAATAATAAAGTAATGGAATTCGTCGGACCGGGCGTGAAAAACTTAAGCGCTGATTTTCGTATCGGAATAGATGTTATGACGACGGAGACAACCTGTCTTTCATCCATCTGGACGACAGATGAAAAGATCGAAGAATTCTATGAGATTCACGGAAGAAAAGAAGAATATAAAGAATTAAATCCGGGAGCGGTTACATATTATGACGGATGTGTTCGTGTGAACTTAAGTGAGATCAAACCGATGATCGCAATGCATTCCACCCAAGCAATACCTATACTATCGATGAACTCAAAGAAACCTCTATGACATCCTTGATGATGTAGAGAAAAAGGCTCAGATCAGTCTCGACGGCAAAGTTCCATATTCTCTCAAGGACAAAGTCGTTGACGGTAAACTTTATGTAGAGCAGGGAATCATCGCCGGATGTGCAGGCGGCGGATTTGAGAATATCTGTGCAGCAGCAGACATCCTCCGCGGAGCAAGCATCGGTGCAGACGCCTTTACACTCAGCGTTTACCCGGCAAGTACACCGATCTATATGGAACTTGCAAGAAACGGTGTCCTGGCTGACCTCCTTGCAACAGGGGCAGTTGTCAAGACTGCTTTCTGCGGACCGTGCTTCGGTGCCGGAGACACACCTGCAAATAATGCGTTCAGTATCCGTCATACAACGAGAAACTTCCCGAACCGTGAAGGTTCCAAGGTCCAGAACGGACAGATTTCTTCCGTTGCACTTATGGATGCGAGATCCATCGCAGCAACAGCAGCAAACAAAGGCTTCCTGACTTCCGCAGAAGAATTTACCGGAAGCTACAGACATCAGAAATATTTCTTCGACAAAACAATTTATGAGAACCGTATCTTTGACAGCAAGGGCGTTGCAGATCCAAGCGTTGAGATCCAGTTCGGACCAAACATCAAAGACTGGCCGGAGATGCCTGCGCTGGCAGAGAACCTTGTTCTCAAAGTTGTTTCTGAGATCCATGATCCTGTTACAACAACAGACGAGCTGATTCCTTCCGGTGAGACTTCCTCTTTCCGTTCCAATCCGCTTGGACTGGCAGAGTTCACTCTTTCCAGAAGAGATCCGGAGTACGTTGGACGTGCCAAAGAGATCCAGAAGGCACAGAAGGCGATCGAAGCAGGAGAATGTCCGGCAGAGGCAGTTCCGGAACTGAAACCGGTTATGGAAGCTGTTAAGAAACAGTTCGCAGATATCAGCAAAGAAAACGTCGGAGTCGGAAGTACGATCTTCGCTGTAAAACCTGGTGATGGCTCTGCACGTGAGCAGGCCGCTTCCTGCCAGAAGGTTCTCGGCGGATGGGCAAACATCGCAAACGAGTACGCTACCAAACGTTACCGCTCAAACCTTATCAACTGGGGCATGCTTCCATTCCTGATCCCGCAGGGAGAGCTTCCGTTTACCAACGGTGATTTCCTGTTTCTTCCCGCCGCAGAGCTTTTCCGATAAAATCCTTGAAAAAATTCTAAATTTTTGGTACTATATAATAGAAAGAAACACCTACACACATTCTGCAAAATGCAGAGAAACTATATACAATAAAGGAGAACATTATGAGCAAAAAACCAACCGTTTTAATGATCCTGGATGGTTATGGACTGAATGACAAACATGAGGGAAATGCGATCTACGAAGCAAAAACTCCTGTTATGGATAAATTAATGGCAGAATATCCATTTGTTAAGGGAAATGCCAGCGGACTTGCAGTAGGTCTGCCGGATGGACAGATGGGTAATTCTGAGGTAGGTCATATGAATATGGGTGCAGGCCGCATCGTATATCAGGAACTTACCAGAATCACCAAAGAAATCAACGACGGCGACTTCTTCAAGAACGAAGCACTTCTCGCAGCAATGAAGAACGCGAAGGAAAACGATTCTGCTGTACATTTTATGGGACTTCTTTCTGATGGTGGTGTACACAGCCACAATACTCATCTCTACGCACTGCTTGAGATGGCCAAGAGAGAGGGACTGAGCAAAGTTTATGTACACTGCTTCCTCGACGGACGTGACACACCGCCGGCATCCGGTAAGGAATTCATAGAGCAGCTTGAAGCTAAGATGAAAGAAATCGGTGTTGGACAGATCGGTGTTGTTTCTGGACGTTACTACGCAATGGACAGAGATAACCGCTGGGATCGTGTAGAACTTGCATACAAAGCACTGACAGAGGGCGAGGGTGTCAAGGGTACAGACGCAGCTGCAGCAGTTCAGGCTTCTTACGACAACGACAAGACAGACGAATTCGTACTTCCGACAGTTATTGAGAAGGACGGACAGCCGGTTGCCAAGATTCAGGACAAAGACTCCGTAGTATTCTTCAACTTCCGTCCTGACCGTGCACGTGAGATCACCAGAGCATTCTGCGATGACGAATTCAAGGGATTTGAGAGAGCTAAGAAACTGGATCTTACCTATGTATGTTTCACAGATTATGATGAGACGATCCAGAACAAGCTGGTTGCATTCCACAAAGTTCAGCTTAAGAATACATTTGGCGAATATCTGGCAGCTCATGATATGACACAGTTCGTATCGCTGAGACAGAGAAATACGCACACGTTACTTTCTTCTTCAACGGTGGTATTGAGGAGCCGAACAAAGGCGAGGACAGAATCCTTGTAAAATCCCCGAAAGTTGCTACTTATGACCTCCAGCCGGAAATGAGCGCACCGGAAGTTTGTGACAAACTGGTAGATGCGATCAAATCTGACAAATACGATGTGATCATCATCAACTTCGCAAACCCTGACATGGTAGGACATACCGGTGTTCAGGCAGCAGCAGTTAAGGCAATCGAGACTGTTGACGGATGCGTTGGAAGAGCAGTAGAAGCCCTCAAGGAAGTAGACGGACAGATGTTCATCTGTGCAGACCATGGAAATGCAGAGCAGCTCATCGACTATGAGACAGGCGAGCCATGGACCGCACATACAACCAATCCGGTTCCGTTCATCCTTGTAAATGCAGATCCGAAATACACTCTGAGAGAGAACGGATGCCTGGCAGACATCATTCCTACACTGATCCAGTTAATGGGAATGGAACAGCCGGCAGACATGACAGGAGAAAGCCTTCTGATCGAGAAATAAATAATAAATTTTCTAAAAACGCTCCCGCATATCAAATGGTATGCAGGAGCATTTTTTTGCACAAAAACAAGGGAGTTAGAGAAAATTCACAAAATTTGGACGTATTTAAGAAAAACATTGCCTTTTCTGAATATTTTCTATATACTAAAAATATGTAAAAAAGAATGCGGTATATCGAAATACGACATAAAAAAGGGAGGAAGGCGAATGAGACCTAAAGGAAAACGAATGCTGGCATGGCTGCTGGCGACGACGGTGACGCTTAGTGGCAATTCATTTACGGTACTGGCAGATGAACTGGATTTTACAGATGTACAGGAAGTACATGAGGAAGAAACTACGGAAGAACAGGCTGCTCAGGATGAGAATGCAACAGCCGAAATACAGATTCAGGATGATTTTCAGTCAGAGGAGATCGAAGAACCTGTAGTGGAAGAAGCGGAAGAACCACAGATCGAGGAAACAGAAGAATCAGAAATCACGGCAGAAGAAGTGGATGAAGAGATTCAGGAGGAACCATTATTTTCCGCAGGTGAAGAAGAAAATAATCAGGATCCGGAAGAATATAAAATCTGGTTTGAGAACCTCAGAGATGACGAAATACTCTACGTATTCTTTGACAATGAAACGGGGAACTTCGATTAAACACAGAGAATCTGAATGGAAAAAATGCCTCTATTTCATGGGAGGTGGGAAGCAGAACAAATGATCCGGGCGGACTTGGAAATGATGAGTTTACCACAGATACAGGTCTTTCGGAAGAGATGATTTTCTGGTCAGAAAATGCGGAGAACAACAGTGTTCTTGAAATTGATGGAGCGAAATTACAGGAAGCCATCAGATGGCTCAGCGACAACAAAGGAGACGAGTACTGGTTTGAAGTACGTGCGTATGTGAATACAGAAGGTAATGACGAACCGGTATATCAGGAACAGGCAGGGCTTTATTCGAGAGAGCATGTAGAAGATTATCACCTTCCAGATGATGAGGTGCTTCTGACAGACTGGAATTACTGGGTAGGTCGATACAACTACAGCTGTTATGTAGAAAATGAGGAGTATCTGAACGGCGGTGATATTGCACTGGAATTAACAGATGTATCTGTTGTAAATGCACCCGAAGAAGAGGATGAAACACCAGTCTGCGAAATTGAGCTGGCGGATGAAGATGGCTGGAATATTCGGGCAAAGAGATTCGGAACGGCAATAGTAACACTTACTTATAAGGATATTTCCGGCGAAGAACAGCAGCACAGTTTCAGAATTTATGTAGACGGACATAAATTTACTCTGGAACCACAGTGGCCGGCATCCGGCAATAATATGCTGAAAAACAGTGAGATGACAATTTCGTTCGTCCTGCATCACGACTGGAAAAACAGCGATGAAGACCAGGGATCGGAAGATATGACTGGATGGACTCTGGAGCTTGATCCGGATGAGGGTGGATACGCATATGACACAAATCTTCTGGATGTTGAGGTTCATGGAGAAGAACATACGATTACGATCAGATCAAAAGACAATACATGGGGAACTGGTATTGCCCTCAGAGCACTGCATCCGTCAGAGGATGAGTCAGAAGAACCGACATACAGTTATGTCAATATCCCTGTTCAAGTCTGCGAAGAGTATGATGTACTCTATCCAGAAAGCATAGAGAATATTCAAGCAGGAGATGTTCTGGATTTTAATACCTGTGATCTGAAAGTAGAACGCATCAAAGAAAATCAAGAGTCTTATATCAGAGACGATGTAACATATGATTTTGAATACGACACAAATCAGTGGACAGATGAAGCGGCAGACGGACAGCTTCCGATTCTGAGAAGAAAAACAGCAGATGGTACCTGGGTAAATGTGATTGCCAGAGATGGAGATGGCAATGAAATTGGCCGCCGCGAATACTGGTTTGATGATCTTGATTATTCGATCTGGTTTGAAAATCTGAGAGAGGGGGACTATTCCACCTATTTCTTCAGCGATGAAAATGGTGAACTCAAATTAAACACGGAGAACCTGAATGACAGAGACACCTACATTTCATGGGAAGTAGGCTATAGAACAGATGACCAGGATGGCGGGGACGATAAGTTTACCTTAGATATGGAATTACCGGAAAAGATGATTTTCTGGTCAGAAACGGAAGATAACAGTATACTTGAGATCAATGGACAAAAACTCTGGAATGCAAACAGGTGGCTTGATGAAAATGTAGGAAATAATTTCTGGTTTGAAGTACGTGCATCTGTAAAAGTCGGAGAGGAAAACGTATATATGACTCAGGCGGGTATTAATCCGAGAGAGACACGTGAGGATTATTACCTGCCAGAAGATGAAGTGATCCTGATGGACGATGATTACTGGATAAACAGAAATTATGATGGATGGGTACAGAATCAGGAAAATCCTGACGGAAGAAATTTCGATTTTGCTGTAGCAGATGTGACTGTTTCCAATGCTGAGGACGAAGAGGATGAAACACCAGTCTGCGAAGTTGAGTATCAGGATGAAAACGGATGGAACATTCAGGCAAAGAGATTCGGAACAGCGGTAGTAACACTCACGTATGATAATCTTTCCGGTGAAGAACAGCAGCATAGTTTTAATCTTTATGTGAACAGTGACAGATTTATTCTGGAACCACAGTGGCCGACAGATGGCAGCTGCATGCTGAAAAACAGCGAGATGAAACTTTCCTTTGTTCTGACGCATGACTGGAGACACAGTGACGAAGACCAGGTTCAGAGGAAGTTAAGGACTGGAAACTGGAATTTGCACCAGACGAGAACGGATATGCGTATGAGACAAACCTGCTGAAAAGCGTGGAGATCAACGGACATGAACTTACGATTAAATCAGGAGAAGAAACATGGGGAACCGATATTCTCCTGAAAGCGATGATTCCTTCAGAAAATGAAACCTGGGAAGATGTAGCATACAATAACCCGCATATCGAAGTCTGCGAAGAGTATGATGTACTTTATCCTGAAAGTATAGAGAATATTAATGTAAATGAAACGCTGGATCTGACTCAGTGTGGAATCAAAGTAGAACACATCAAAGAAAATGAAGAACCTTATGTCAGAGACGATGTGACTTTTGATTTCGAATATGACACAAACCAGTGGACAAACGAAGCTTCCGAAGATCAGTTCCCGATTCTGAGAAGAAATACAACAGATGGTACACGGGTAAATGTAATTGCCAGAGACGGAGATGGAAATGAAATCGGCCGCCGTGAATACTGGTTTGACGGACTGGATTATTCTGTTTGGTTTGAGAATATGAGACAGGGTGAGGATTCTACATATTTCTTTGATGGCGAAACCGGTGAACTTCAGTTAAATACAGAAAGCTCAAAGACAAAAGAATGTTTCCGTCGAATGGGAAGTTGGATACCGGACAGACGTGGATGAAAATGAAAACGACCAGTTCACTCTGGTACCGACCAGTCAGAAGTTCTGGTCCGAGAAAAAAGGTGACGACAGCGTACTTGTAATTAATGGCACAAAACTCTGCAAAGCTGATAAATGGCTGGAGGAGAATGACAGAAGCGAATACTGGTTTGAAGTACGGGCGCACATAAAAATAAACGGAACAGAAGTATTTACATGCCAGTCTGGTCTTTACGGCAAAGAAAATGTTGAAGAATATTATATTAATTTTGGAGCAACACTGGAAACTGTTCCTGGCGAAAACGTATGGCTGAATCAGAACCTGAACTGCTACGTCGAAAATCCGGAGCATCCATATGGAGAACTGCTTCAGGCAAAGATAACAAAAGTCAAAACCTTAAATAAACAAATTTATAGCATTGCCTACCTCAAAAACGGATGGCGCATGAAAGCAGAAAAACCGGGAGAGACAAAAATCGAAGTTACCTATACAGATATCCATGGAAACCAGCAAAAAGGATTTTTCAATATTTCTGTAACAGATGTCTTTTACTGGTGCAACTGTATACCGGAAAACAACAGTGATTCTATTCTTGCAAATGAGGAAAAACGGTATGACCTTTCCGTATATCGCGAGATGCGAAACATTTGAATGGCGAAAAAGTTGACAGTTCAGAGTATGAATTTGAATTAATAGAGGATTCCTATGACGAAAATGCTGTTGAATATGTAAATATCGAAGGCAATACACTGACGATCAAAGCCAAAGATGTTCAGGATCAGGAGATCTTTGTTGGATTAAGAGTAGTTTCAAAAGAAAGAGATGAGGAAGATAATCCGCTGTGGAGTGCAGAAACACAGATTTATGCTCAGGCAGTGAAGGAGTATTCAGCACAGATCCGACTGAAAGAGATCATTGATACGAATCCAAACGTTGGAGAAACAATTGATTTAAATGAACATCATCCTGGTATTTTCAAGTACAACGATGAAACGCAGGAATGGGAAGAAATACAGGATGACGAGAATGTCAGAATTCGTCTGGAATACGACGAAACAGTATGGGAGGCAGTGAATGAAGAAGCAATTCCGACACTGCGTCGTATAGCTCAGGGACAGAGTGATCTCCACCTGATTGCCGAAGAACGGCACATTGACAGATATGGAAATGAAGTGTGGGAAAAAATTGCCGAAGAAAACTGCTATTTCCCTACAGTATATGACAAAGATGCAGAATGCAGTCATATCTGGGAAACTGTGACAGACAGCAATGCAACCTGCGGCAAAGCAGGAAAACGCCATCAGGAATGTACCGCATGCCAGGCAAAGAAAACTCTTTCAGATATTCCGGCGACAGGCAAGCATAAATGGGGCAAATACACTGTAACCAAGAAAGCAACCGTATTTGCACAGGGACAGGAAACGAGAACCTGCAGTGTCTGCAAAAAGAAAGAAACCAGAAAAACAGCGAAATTAAAAGCTGCATTGAATCTTTCAGCATATGCATTCCCGCTTCAGAGAGGAAAAACAGTAACCATAAAATCATCCGGTCTCAAAAACGGAGATTACGTGAAACTGGTAAGTTCAGCAAAAAGTTCTGTTTTAAAAGCTGTAAAACTCAAAAACGGTAATATCCGGCTGACAGCTCAGAGAAGCACAAGCAAAAAGGCAGTAGCTGTAAAAGTACTGGTCAAAACCGCCGGCGGTGCAAGCAGAACTATAACAGTTACCGTCCAGAGCAACCAGGTAACAACAAAGAAGATTACCGGCATTGCCAGAAGTCTTAGCGTAAAACGGGGAAAAACCATTACGTTAAAACCTGCTCGTTATCCGTTTACCAGCCAGGAAAAAATAACCTATACAAGTTCCAATAAGAAAATCGCGACAGTAGATGCAAATGGGAGAGTAAAAGGAATAAAAACAGGAAGTGCCGTGATCACGGTAAAATCCGGAAAAGCAGTATACAAAACTACGGTAAAAGTTACAAAGTAATTTAACCAAAGCGCGGGATGCAGAAATGTATCCCGCGTTTTTTGCGGGAATAGAAAGTATAAGCAAGGATACAATAAATAAAAGATTTTTTGTTATACTGAGAAATGACATAATATAACACCTGTGCAGAAATTTGACATTTCATAAAAAAAAGATGCAATTTAAGGTGCAAAAAGGCAGAAGTATGTTATAATAGAAGCGTTACAGAAAAATGGCAGCAATGAGGAATTCATCCATTTTGCTGATTGCAGGGGAGTATAGAATGAACAACGAAGAAAATAAGGGAACTTTGCCGGAGGATGATGTAGGCAGACCAGATGAGACTACAGATATCGAAGACAGAATCAATGCGACATTGGATAAAATTCTGGATGATGACGAGGATGAGTTTGACGATATACAGGTTGATTACGAGGATCCGGAAGATGAAGAACCAGATAATGAAGCTCCGGACGAGGAAAATCGTGAGATAAGGGAAACTGAGGACGACTACGAGAAGACAAAAGTATGGACTGATTCTTCGGAAGAAGCAGATGAAGAGGAATCAGAAGAAGTGATGGAAGAAGAACCGGAACAAGAGGAAGAAGTTCCGGCAGTTCGAAGCAGACACAAGTCAGCACGTCCCGGTCCGGTAATTTATGTTCCAATGGATGAGCTGGATCAGAATTCAGATGTTCCACCAGGAACCAGAGCCAAGAAGAAAACTCACAAAGGCCTGAAAATCTTTGGTCTGGTGATGCTGATGATAATAGTTCTGGGTGGATGTGCCTACGGCGGAATCAGTTATTATTTTACAGATCGTTTCTTTGAGGGAACCTGGATCAATGGAGTTGACTGTTCACAGAAGACAGCATATGAAGTAGAGCAGCTTATGGCAGAAAAACTCAGTGAATACTCCATTGAAGTTTCTTCCAGAAATATAGCTGCGCAGACGATCAGAGGCGAGGACATTGATTACCAGTATATGTCTACTGGCGAAATCCTTCAGCTTCTTAAGAAACAGAAACCATATGAATGGATCAGGGGTCTCTACGAACAGAAAAGCTACACCGTATCCGAGAACGTCGGTTATAATAAGACACTTCTTCAGGAACAGCTCAAATCTCTGAATTGTGCACAGGCCGAGAATCAGGTAGAACCGGAGAATGCCTATGTGGCATTTCGGGATAATCAGTTTGTGATCGTACCGGAAACAGAGGGAAGCAAACTGAACATCAAAGAAGCATACAAACTTCTTGATGCGGCAGTGGAAGCTAATGAAGCAAGTATAGATTTCAGTGATAACCAGGATGCTTACGTATCCGCAGAAGTGACCCAGGATGATCCGGCACTTCAGTCAGCACTGGAAGCATGCAACAACTATACGAAGGCAAGCATTACTTATACATTTGGTGACCAGAGTACGACACTGGATGGTAATACGATTAAGGACTGGCTGCAGTTTGATGAGAAAGGTCAGCTGGTATGGGATGACAATTCTTTCCAGCAGCACGTGGCAGATTATGTTGCACAGCTTGCAGCAACTTATGATACTGTTGGTACAGAGAGAGAGTTTCAGGCAACAAGCGGAAGAACAGTGTATGTATCCAGTTCCGTCTATGGATGGAAGATTGATCAGGCGGCAGAAACTGCTCAGCTGAGTCAGGAGATTCAGTCAGGAACACAGACAACGCGGGAACCTGTTTATTCTCAGACAGCGAATGCTTATGGTGTGAATGACCTGGGTAATACTTATATTGAAGTGGATCTCAGTGAACAGCATATGTACTATTATCAGGACGGTGTGAATATTTTTGAATCAGATTTTGTGTCCGGTAATATGAGTTATGCTGACCGTCAGACACATGCCGGTATCTTCACCTTATATTATAAGAAGAGTCCGGATGTACTGAGAGGCGGACAGAAGGGAACTGCAAATTATTATGAACAGCCGGTACAATACTGGATGCCGTTTGACGGAGGTATTGGTTTCCATGATGCAGACTGGAGAGACGAATTTGGCGGTGATATTTATCTGACAAGTGGATCCCATGGATGCATAAATCTTCCACCGGAAAATGCAGAGGTACTGTATGATCTGATTCAGTATGACGTTCCGATCGTATGCTTTTACTAAAAAATTACAGGAGAGAAAATAATGGGAAAATCAATTTGATTTTTTGCTTACGGCAGCAGCACTGATCGCAGGAATCCTGCTTCTGACAGGACACGGAGATTTTTACTCAAAGGAGGAAATGCAGAACTCCGCAAAGCGAAATACGATGAAGCCAAGATGACCAAGGGTTCCGGCGTGGCACTGATTTTGATCGGTATTCTGACAGGAATTGACTCCTATACAGAGGGAATAGCATCAGAAATCATTTATGTGATTCTGTTACTGCTCGTTATGGTAGGACTTGGACTTTACCTCAAATACAAATGCAAAAAGAAATAAAAATAATCAAAACAGGAGCGTGGAAACGATTTCGAAGTTTCCACGCTCCTGTTACTTTTCAGGATATTTTTTAACAAAAAAGATCGACGAGATCCATTGGCTTACGGATGATCTCATCCGGTTCCGGTACATCTCCGAATCCATAGGAAGCAAAGACAAACGGAACGCCAGCCTTGCGACAGGAAAAGAAATCTCCCATGGTGTCACCGACATAAACCGGGGATTTCATATCATAAGTTCTGGCGATGAGGGAGATGTTGGAACCCTTATCGAGATTGTTATCACCATTGCACAGATGACCTTTGAAATATTTGCCGAAGCCGGTGGCTTCAAGAAATACTTCAATATAGCCGGCCTCACAGTTGCTCACGATATACAGCGGGTATTTCTCAGCTAAAAGCTGGAGGGCTTTCTCCAGATCTTCGTACAGAGGGGCGCATTCCTTAAGAAGTGCTTCATGCTCTGCGTTACAGCATCGGTCGATCAGACGGAGCTGTTCTTCTCTGGAGGCATCTGGAAAAATCTGCTTTGCAATATCCGGAAGCGGCTGTCCGAACATAGAAGCAATGATCTCAGCCGTCAGAGGAAGTTCGATCTGTTCAACATTGCGGAGATAGTTTTCCCAGCTTTCGCCACGATTCCGGTGGAATTCCACAAAGTTCCATCTACATCAAAAATAATACTGTCCATAATATAGTCCTTTCAGGAAAAAATGAGATTTATCATACTGGTAAAATTGCCTTAATTCATATTCTATATGGTAAAATAAAAAAAATCAACTGTCTTTTAGCGGGATTTATGGTATACTGAGGGTACTGTTTACTGATACTGATAATAATAAGACAAAAAAACAAGACAGGACTAGAAGAATGCTGAATGACATTGTAAAGCCACTGACAGAGTGGTACAGGCAGAATAAGCGCAGCCTTCCATGGAGAGACCGGCACAATGCCTATTATACCTGGGTATCGGAGATCATGCTGCAGCAGACGAGAGTGGAGGCAGTGAAGCCATATTTTCGCAGGTTCACAGAAGAACTTCCGGATCCGGCGGCACTTGCAGAGTGCCCGGAGGAGAAGCTTCTCAAACTGTGGGAGGGACTTGGGTATTACAACCGCGTCCGGAATATGCAGATTGCGGCACAGACGGTTGTGGAGGAATATGATGGTGTGCTTCCGGCATCTTACGAGAAACTTCTTTCCCTTAAGGGAATCGGAAGCTATACAGCAGGAGCAATTGCATCGATCGCTTATGATATACCGGTTCCGGCAGTAGATGGAAATGTACTTCGCGTGATCACCAGGATTATAGAGGATGATGGTGATATCATGAAGCAGTCTGTAAAGAAACGGATAGAAAATAAGCTTCAGGAGATCATGCCAGGGGAGTACCCCGGAGATTTCAATCAGGCACTGATGGAACTCGGCGCAGTTGTCTGTGTGCCAAATGGCGAACCCAAATGCGATGTCTGTCCGGTGGCTTTTTGCTGCGGGGCAAGAGCTCATGGAACGATCGACAGATTTCCCGTTAAAGCACAGAAGAAAGACCGGAAGCTGGAAGATCGGACCGTTCTTGTGATCCAGGATGGAGAAAAGACAGCAATCCGCAGGCGTCCATCGAGAGGACTTCTTGCGGGATTATATGAGCTTCCGAATCTTAAGGGACATCTCTCTGAAGAGGAAGTACTGGAGAGCGTCAAAGCCATGGATCTGGAACCGCTTCGTATAGAAGCACTTCCGGAAGCAAAGCATATTTTTTCACATATTGAATGGAGGATGACTGCTACAGGTCCGTGTTTCCTCACTGGAAGAAATCCGTCAGAATGATCTGCTTTTTGTCGGTAAAAGGCAGTCCGACGATCAATATGCGATCCCATCAGCATTCAGCGCGTACACAAAATATATCAGGGAATAACACACACAGGAGGAATAATACCGATGAAAATTTTAAGTATTGCAATTCCATGTTATAATTCAGAAGCATATATGGAGAAGTGCATTGATTCCCTTCTTGTAGGAGGCGAAGATGTGGAGATCCTTGTCGTAAATGACGGATCATCCGACCGCACAGCAGAGATTGCAGATGCTTATGCAAAGAAATATCCGACGATCGTCAAGGCAATCCACCAGGAAAACGGCGGTCACGGCGAAGCAGTCAACGCAGGAATCAGAAATGCAAGCGGACTTTATTTTAAAGTCGTGGACAGCGACGACTGGGTAAATGCAGAAGCGTATGAGCAGATCCTCAAGACTCTGGAAGAACTTATCCGCGGACCAAAGACTGTTGATCTTCTGATCAGCAATTTCGTATACGAGAAACAGGGCGTAGCAAGGAAAAAGGTCATGCAGTACAGACACTGTCTCCCGGTAAACGAAATCTTTGAGTGGGACAAGGTGCGTATGCCTAAGGGAAAATATCTCCTCATGCATTCCATGATCTACCGTACTGAACTGCTCCACGAATGTGGTCTGGAGCTTCCGAAGCATACGTTTTATGTAGACAACCTGTTTGCATTTGAGCCGCTTCCATATGTTCAGAACATGTATTATCTGGATGTGAATTTTTATCGTTACTTCATTGGCCGTGATGATCAGTCTGTAAATGAGAAGGTTATGATCAAGAGGATCGACCAGCAGATCAGAGTCAACAAACTGATGGCAGATGCTTTCCACAGATGTCAGTTCAGTAACAAGCACCTGAAGAAATATATGCTCAGTTACCTGGATATCATCACAACAGTTTCTTCCATCATGCTGGTACGCGCCGGCACACAGGAAGCACTCGATAAGAAAAAAGAACTCATGGAATACATCCGTGAGCTGGACCGCTGGCTGTACCATAAACTTCGCTACAGTGTCCTCGGACGTGCAGCAAATCTTCCAGCAGAGCCGGCAGAAAGATGTTCGTGGCAGCTTATAAAGTATGCCAGAAATTCTATGGATTCAACTAAAGAAATAATATAAGAAACGAAAGGCTTTCAGCAGGGATACGATAATTCCTGTCGAAAGCCTTTAATAGTTTCTGTTTACGGAAGAATGATCTTCACCGGTTCTTTCTCGATAGAAACGGAAAAAGTCTCCTGAATGCCGGCGGATTCTCCGTCTTTATGTACCGCAAGTGGGACAGTACTGAATACTTCGACCTTTTTGCAGCGGAAGATATGGATTCCGGTGAACTGTGTATGCTTGCCCCAGAATGCAGTCGGAAGACAGAAGAGAACCTTAAGCTTGCTCAGTCCGTCGACAACGATCACATCAAGATATCCGTCAGAAGGGCTGGCATCAGGCAGAATTTGAAGCCGCCGCCCTCGTATTTCTGGTTCATCACTGCCGCGAAATATACCTTGTGGAATGGGTAGATACGTTCTTCATCCATCCGGAGTGTCACAGGAACAGGCTTCAGGAACAGAAGCTGTTTCAGCGCGACAAAGAGATAAACAAGTTTCCCCAGGCCCACACGGTTAAGTATTTTTTTCATAGGGGTGACGCTTACTTCGTGGCATACTGCAGCGTCAAACCCGATACCGCAGCTGATCGCGAAATGACTTTTGCGTCCCTTGATGGAGATGACCGGGACATCCATGGATGCGATGTGTTTTCTTTTGAGGATGCAGTCCAGTGCCTTGTGCGGGTCCTGTGGGAGCTGCATGCTGCGGCAGAAATCATTCCCGGATCCTGTCGGGATATAACCAAAATAAATACAGGACAGATCCTTAACACCGGAAAGAACCTCCTGGATCGTACCGTCACCGCCGACTGCGATCAGATAAACAGGATGTTCCGGTGATGCTTTTGCTGTGACGGAAGCCGCCAGTTTGACCGCATGACCGCGGTATCCGGTAAAGACAGCCTTGTAAGAAATATGTTTCTGTCGAAGAGTCCTGCGAAGTTCCTTCCATATAAGAGCACCTTTCCCTGAGCGGGAATTAGGATTTACGATAAAATAATACATAATATCCTCCAAAACGATTCTTTTTTTATGATAACATTGTTTTCTGTAATTTACAATCAGGACTTGCCTTTACAAAGATTTAACAGTCAAAAGACTAAAGATTTTACGAAGCGTGCGTATACTTGGCTTAAATTGAAAAATGAGAGAGGTAAAAATAAATGATCTACTTGGTAGAAGATGATGAAAGTATCCGCGAGCTTGTGGTATATACACTAAAAAGTCAGGGATTGGATGCAAAAGGATTCGAACGCCCATCCCTTTTCTGGAAGGAACTGGAGAAACAGGTTCCGTCCTTGATCCTTCTGGATGTGATGCTTCCGGAGGAGGACGGAATCTCCATTCTTAAGAAACTCAGGACAAGACCGGACACCAGGAAACTTCCGATCATCATGCTGACAGCAAAGGGAAGCGAATATGATGTCGTGATGGGACTGGACAGCGGTGCAGATGACTATATTCCGAAGCCGTTCCGGATGATGGAACTCATCTCCAGGATCAAGGCAGCACTTCGAAGAGCAGAGGACAAAGGCGCAGAAGAATACCGGCTTGAGAACCTTTATGTATGCCCGGTCCGCCATGTAGTGACTGTTGACCAGGAGCCGGTTACCCTGACACTTAAGGAATATGAGATGCTGTGCCTGCTGCTTAAGAACAGCGGAATGGTCCTTTCCAGAACACAGCTTCTGAACCAGATCTGGGGTTATGAATTTGATGGAGAAAGCAGAACAGTGGATGTACATATCCGTACGCTGCGGCAGAAACTTGGCAGTGCCGGAGATCTGATCGAAACAGTACGGGGCGTCGGTTACAAGATAGGAAGATGAAAATCTTCCTTTTTTGTTGGTCAAAATGCAATTCTATGATATACTCATTTTCAGAGAAAACTTCTGAGAGGATTTAGAATAAATGAAATCATTGGTAATTGCGGAGAAGCCTTCCGTGGCAAGAGACATTGCAAGGGTTTTCCATTGTAATCAGAAAGGGAACGGAGTCCTGGAAGGAAAGGACTATGCTGTGACCTGGGCACTGGGACACCTGGTAACTCTGGCAGATCCTGAAGAATATGATAAGAAGTACATGAAATGGGATATGCAGACGCTCCCTATGATGCCGGATAAGATGAAGCTGGTCGTGATCCGCCAGACATCGAAACAATATCAGGCGGTCAAGACGCAGCTTTTCCGTAAGGACATCGGAGACATCATCATCGCCACAGATGCCGGAAGAGAGGGCGAACTCGTAGCAAGATGGATCCTGGACAAATCCGGATGCCATAAGCCAATCAGGCGATTATGGATCTCATCCGTGACAGACAAAGCGATCAAAGACGGATTCCAGAATCTTAAAGATGGAAGAGAGTACAATAACCTGTACAGAGCGGCTGTGGCGAGAGCAGAGGCAGACTGGCTGGTGGGAATAAACGGAACACGAGCCCTGACCTGCAAATACAATGCGCAGCTTTCCTGCGGTCGTGTGCAGACCCCTACCCTTGCGATCATAGCAATGCGCGAAGAAGAAATACGAAACTTCAAACCGAAGGATTACTATGGAATATCTTTACAGGCAGGAGAAGTACAGTGGACCTGGAAAGATCCAAAGAGCGGAAGCTCCGTACTTTCCAGAAAGAACGTGCAGAGGAGATTACACAGAGCGTCCAGAATGGACAGATCGAGATCACTGCTATCACAAAGAAACCAAAGAAGACAATGGCACCGGGGCTCTATGATCTGACAACTCTCCAGAGAGAGGCAAATCAGAAATATGGATTTTCTGCCAAGGAAACCCTGAATATTATGCAGCGCCTTTATGAAAATCACAAAGTCCTGACCTATCCGAGAACAGATTCACGTTATATCGGCAAGGATGTAGTCCCGACACTCAAAGAAAGACTCAAGGCCTGCGGTACAGGTCCGTATCGTAAACTGGCAGGAGCACTTCTGAACAAACCGATCCGCACAAATGGAAGTTTTGTGGACGATAAACGGGTCAGTGACCACCATGCGATCATTCCGACAGAGCAGTTCGTGCAGCTTGACCATATGACAAACGAAGAGCGCAAGATCTATGATATGGTGGTAAAACGCTTCTTAAGTGTTCTGTATTCGCCATTTGAATACGAGCAGACTTCAATGGAGGGGACAGCAGGCGGTTATACCTTTGCTGCCAACGGAAAGACAGTCTTAAGTGCCGGCTGGAAAGAAGTCTACGAGGGTGGATTCCAGGAAGAGGACGACACAGAAGAAGAAAAACTCAAAGACCAGAAACTTCCTGTCTTTGAAAAGGGACAGAAACTTCGTATCACACAGGTACACCTGAATTCCGGCAAGACCAAAGCCCCGGCACGTTTCACAGAGGCAACACTGCTTGCAGCGATGGAAAATCCAGTCAAATACCTTTCCACGAAGGACAAACAGGCTGCAAAGACTCTGGGAGAAACGGGAGGACTTGGAACCGTAGCAACCAGGGCAGACATTATAGAGAAACTTTTCCACAGCTTTATGATGGAAAAGAAAGGCAACGAGATCTATCTGACTTCCAAAGCGAAACAGCTTCTGGAACTGGTTCCGGAGGAATTAAAGAAACCGGAACTGACAGCAGACTGGGAAAAGAAACTTTCTGACATTGCGAAAGGAAAACTTAGACAGGACACCTTCCTGAGTGATATCCGCGACTATACAAATGAGATCGTCAGTGAGATAAAAACGGGACCGGGAACATTCCGGCACGATAACCTGACGAACAAGATCTGCCCGACCTGTGGCAAGCGTCTTCTGGCAGTCAACGGAAAGAACAGCAAGATGCTGGTCTGCCAGGACAGAGAGTGCGGCTACCGTGAGACGATCTCACGAACAACAAATGCCCGCTGTCCGAAATGCCACAAGCGTATGGAAATGCTGGTCAAAGGCAAAGAAGAAACCTTCGTATGTGCCTGTGGTTACAAAGAAAAACTGTCTTCTTTCCAGGCAAGACGAGAGAAAGAAGGGGCAGGAGTCAAGAAACGTGATGTCCAGCGATACCTGAAACAGCAGCAGAAAGAAGCCAACGAGCCGGTAAACAACGCTTTTGCACAGGCGCTGGCAGGACTGAAACTCGACTGATACAAAACTACAAAATAATTAAGATAAAGGAGAAGCCGTTATGCCTGTATTTGATTTCAGCAATGCAACAACCGAAAAGAAAGATCCGGAATGCACCTACACCACATTCCGCTCCAATGAAACAAAACCATCTCCGGAGAAACCGATCCTGGTCCTGGACAACACAAGCCGCCAGTGGAATCATCATTCCTGTGGCGTATTCTCTAATCCAAACCAGAAATCTTCTTTTGAATTCAAAGAAGAGGATGGCGTATTCCCGGCAGATATCCTCAAGATCGATGCACGTTTCGTAAGCCTTGTCAAATGGCTTGGTGAAAACCATATCAGTGTACGATTATCAGGACAGAATACTGGAGAAGGCTATGCAGTCTACAAGATCCGAGAGACCGCATTCGGAGGCGGCACCAAGCTTTCTGCAGAGGATGGATTTCTTCAGTTTATGATCGAGCGTCTGCTCGCAAGCAATGCACCGACAGAACTTCCAGAGAACGAGGACGAGAATGAAGAGGGCGACAACATGAAGCTCACCAGTATCCAGAGCATCACAGACTTTATGACCTGTGCGGGAAGGACCATGCCGGATAACATCCGCCTCTGGGCAAGACGAAACCTTGCCGTAGCACGTTCCCATGAGGTCTCTCAGGAAGAAAGAAGACATGCACAGAGAGCACTGTCCATTATGATGAACATCCAGTGGAAGAATAATTACTTTGAATCCATCGACCCGGTAGAGGCACGCCGTATTCTTGACGAAGAACTTTACGGAATGGAGAAAGTAAAACAGAGAATCATCGAGACGATCATTCAGATTAACCGTACCCATACACTTCCGGCGTATGGACTTCTGCTTGTAGGACCGGCAGGAACAGGTAAATCCCAGATCGCATATGCCGTAGCACGTATCCTGAAACTTCCGTGGACAACTCTTGATATGAGTTCCATCAACGATCCTGAGCAGCTTACAGGAAGTTCCCGTGTTTATGCCAATGCCAAACCGGGAATCATCATGGAGGCATTTTCCATGGCAGGAGAATCCAATCTTGTATTTATCATCAATGAGCTGGATAAAGCAACCAACGGTAAGGGAAACGGAAATCCGGCAGACGTGCTTCTGACACTTCTCGATAACCTGGGATTCACAGACAACTACATGGAATGTATGGTTCCGACCGTCGGTGTATATCCGATCGCAACAGCAAATGACAAAGCACAGATCAGTGCACCGTTAATGTCCCGTTTTGCGGTCATTGAACTTCCGGATTATACAGCAGAAGAGAAGAAAGTCATCTTCTCCAAATTTGCCCTTCCAAAAGTTCTCAAGAGAATGAACTTAAGAGAAGAAGAGTGCGTGATCGCACCGGATGGACTGGATGCAGTGATCGAGCAGTTTGCGGATACTACAGGAATCCGTGATTTGGAGCAGGCGGCAGAGCATATCGCAGCAAATGCGCTGTATCAGATCGAGGTAAATAAGGTATCCTCTGTAACATTTGATGCAGAGATGGTGAAGAAATTATTTGAGTAAGGCGCAAAGATCAGTATATAAACAAAATAGTATAGAATACAGACAGGGAGCAGATCCATAGTGGAAATGCTCCCTGTCTGTATATTATCTGCGTAAATTGATATTGCAGATATGTTTCTTTGATTTTATCGGAAACTCTTGAGCCAGTTTACAAGAGAATCATGCCAGATGTTGTCATCGACAGTCTTTTTCATCTGATCGGTGACAGGTCCGTTGCTAGTCATCTTTGCAAGGATGGCAGCCTGGAGTTCTTCGACGGTCATGTCTTCCGGAGCCTTGTTCGGGTCAACCTTGACAGGTTCTTTTGCTGTGGATTTTCTGATGCCTCGGTAACTTTTTCTTCTGTAGCGGCAGTTTCCTTTGTGGCAGTGCTGATAGTATTTACATCTGTACTTTCGGAAGCAGTTTCTTTTTCCTCTGTCTTTGTGGCAGATGTTTTTTTAGCAACTGTAGTCTCTTCAGCAACAGCAGTCTCTTCGGCAGCAGGAGCCTCTTCTTTGACAGATTCTTTAACAGCTTTTTCCTTCACCTCTACCTTGACAGGCGTGTACTCCGGCATATCACCGGCAGGTACCCAGATCTCACCGCTGTTTGCATGACACATACATTGATGCGTTCGCCCTCGACAGAAACTTTCTGACCGGTCAGAGTGCCGACATATTCAGATGCATTTCCGGCAGGGAGGTTCATCCAAGCATCGTTGTCATCATTGTTGACAGTTACGACCACGCGCACACCGTCCAGATCACGGGCAAAAGCAAACTGGCGGTTAGTAAGCTGCAGTTCTGCATAACTTCCGTAGCTCAGAGCCGGGGTATTCTGTCTGATCTTTCCAAGAGCGGCAACCAGAGCTGTACATGGATTTGTTTCTTTCGCATCTGCGTCAGTCTCGCAATGACCATGGGCAGGTCTCAGGCTGTCATCAGAGGAACGTTCCTTGCGTCCTTCAATTCCAAACTCAGAACCATAATAGATACTTGGAACTCCCGGAAGAGTATAAAGAAGTACATGAACCGGATTAAAATGCGCTTTATTGGAAAGTTTGGTGTAGATTCGTTCTACATCGTGATTGTCAACAAAGTTGTACAGATCAAGATTTCCCATGTTCTGGAGATATTTCACTGTATGTGCGATCTCGAAATAGTTATGGTCATTGTGTCCACTGTAAAGAGCTTTGTGCAGAGCATAGTTTGTGACACTGTGCAGTGTCTCTCCATTTACCCAGCGGCTGTAATCACCATGAATAACTTCACCCATCAGCCAGAAATCAGGTTTGACTTCCTCGGCAGTACGGCGGAGTGCACGCATGAAATCAAAATCCAGGACATCAGCGGCATCCAGACGGATTCCATCGACATCAAACTCAGAAACCCAGTAGCGGATCACATCACAGATATAATTCTGGACTTCCGGATTTTGCTGGTTCAGCTTGACAAGCAGATTGTATCCGCCCCAGTTGTCATAGGAAAATCCGTCATTGTATTCATTGTTTCCCCAGAAATTGACATTGCAGTACCAGTTAAGGTACTGAGAATGTTCGCGGTTCTTCTGGATATCCTTGAATGCAAAGAAATCACGTCCTGTGTGGTTGAATACACCGTCGAAGATTACTTTGATGCCTTTTTCGTGACATGCTTTGACAAAAGCGGTCAGGTCTTCGTTTGTTCCAAGACGGGAGTCAAGCTTCTTATAATCGGTGGTTTCATAACCATGTCCGACACTTTCGAAGAGAGGTCCGATGTACAGGGCGGTGCATCCGATCTCTTTGATGTGGTTGATCCATGGGAGGAGAGTGTTCAGACGGTGGACAGGAGTGGTGTACTCATTCTGTTTCGGTGCACCGCAAAGTCCAAGTGGATAGATGTGATAAAAAATTGCTTCATTGTACCAACTCATAGGTTATCATCTCGTTTCGTAGTTATTTTTTTATCGCCGGAATGCTGCATGAAACAGAACATGCCCGGTATAAAAATAATGGGGCTGTCCGTATGTACGGCAGCCCCTCTTTGGTTCAAATATGAAATTATAACTGAGGACCAGCAGCAACAAGTGCTTTACCAGCTGCATTTCCTTCATATTTAGCGAAGTTCTTGATGAATCTTGCAGCAAGATCTTTTGCTTTTTCTTCCCACTGAGCAGCATCTGCGTATGTGTCACGTGGGTCAAGGATTCCTGTATCAACGCCTGTAAGTTCTGTAGGAACTTCAAAGTGAAGTATGGAATTGTCTTGGTAGGAGCGTTGTTGATATCTCCGTTGAGGATAGCATCGATGATACCACGAGTGTCTTTAATGGAGATACGTTTGCCTGTTCCGTTCCATCCTGTGTTAACCAGGTATGCTTTTGCTCCGCTCTTCTCCATTTTCTTAACAAGCTCTTCTGCATATTTGGTTGGGTGCAGTTCCAGGAATGCCTGGCCGAAGCAAGCTGAGAATGTAG